>Ga0209227_1000041_pt1 | contig 96060 bp, 68 predicted proteins | sample YNPBryantNP2012_FD_185815 | JGI IMG/M metagenome (GOLD analysis project Ga0209227, IMG submission 185815) | Anoxygenic and chlorotrophic microbial mat microbial communities from Yellowstone National Park, USA - YNP Bryant NP 2012 (SPAdes)... ...
GCATCGTATTGATTGACCACCTGGCGATAGACATGCAAGACGTCGGCCAGGGCCGGCTGCGAGCTGGTGGGATGATAGGGAGAGGTGACCAGTTTATCATAAAACTCCATCGGAGTAATATTCACTTTATCGAGATATGTTTGATCGCCAAAGCTAATCTTCATCGGGATCACGTGGATATGATGCTGCATGATGAATTCATGTGGCAGGTCGCACGAGGAATCGGTGACAATCCCAATCCGCGCTGCCGAGCTGAGGGGATAGATATCTTGATGTTGTTTGATCATGTCATCGATTTTTTGTCCCGAAAGCTGACCATGCGCCGAGACGATTTTAAATACCGAATCCGGGGAATTGGTATGGATATGAACTCGGACATGATCTTTGCTCCCAGCGACGATCAATGAATCCCCCAACGGCAGGAGTTCTTGTTTCAATTGAACATGGTCGATGTTCGGCGCTGAAACCATAACCTCGGTACAAAAGCGAAAACGGATGTTCGTATCCACGGTTCCAGAGATGGCGGCACTCGGCTCGGTTTCTTGGGAGAACCGATCAGTGATATCCTTTTCGATCCGGCCTTGCTCGATGAAATGGACAATGCCTTCCAGAAAATGAACGAAGCCCTGGGCGCCGGCATCCACCACACCTGCTTTGCGCAGCACCTCCAATTTTTTGGGAGTTTCAGCTAACGATACTCGCGCCCTTCGTAATCCGCGTTTCAATAAAACCACAAAATCTTCCGTTCGGCTGGCGGCTTTTTCAATATAATTTGCCCAATCGCTTATCACCGTAAGGATCGTCCCATCGCGAGGCTCGGACAGCGCCTCATAAGCGGATTTTTTCGCCCGCTGAACCGCTGCTGCAAATGCCTGAGTGGTTAACCGCCATTTGTCCTTGACCGCCTCGGCAAAACCGAAGAAAAACTGCGCCAGAATTGCACCAGAATTGCCCTGTGCGCCCATGAGCGCTGACTCCGCCATCTGGCTACTCACAACGGCAATCGACTTGTCCGTCCGCTCCGCTAATCGGCCAGAAATATGCTTCATGGTTCGAACCATGTTGGTGCCAGTATCTCCATCCGGTACCGGAAAAACGTTAATCTTGTTCAAGTATGTCTGCATCTTGGCCAGTTGTTGGGTGCTGGCAAAGATTGCGTTCCGAAGCCTTCGACCATCGAGATAGCGAATCTGACTCGGTTTGACCATTTTGGTTTTTGTCATAGCGATGAAAATTCCTTCTGAAATTTATTCTAACTGATTTGTCTGTTGCTGCTAAAAATAATTTTGCTGGCAGAATTGGGCCATGAACGAGCGCAACCGCAGTGGCAAATATCAATTTTAAAGATAGCCCAATATGCCAGCCGATCATTCAGCGCCCGGATGATGAGCTCCAGTCACTGCAAGCCGATTTTATTGACAGGGTCCGAGACTCGAGTTTGCTGAAGGAACAACCGCTCGGATAGAATCGTCGCAGAACCCGATGATCGATCGGCAGTTCTGAACCCGTTCGGATCCATTGATGTTGTCCGCTAACCACGTTTGACCCCAACCGCTCTGGATGGTTCGATGTCGCGCAACCGAAAAGGATGCCATCCTCATATCCCGAAGATGCTCAAACGGTCAAGCAACCAATGAATAATAAAGCGATGATGAACGAAATTTGCCAGAATCGCACAGAGGAAGAAGATAGAATCCCAGAATCGTGTTAGCAAATGTTGGATCATTTAGATCGGAACGGACCAGGGTGTCAAAAGTGATGTCTTTTTCCACAGCTTTCAGTGCTGTTACCTGCAAAGAACCTTGCTCATATTGTGAATCACATTCCCCTCAAATGGATTTACAGCTGTCGATGGAACAAAATCATGACCAAAAATCGACTTTTACTGGAGAGTGCCATTTTCTCTTATCGGACTCTTAATGTAAAAAATAGCAGGCTAAAAGTCAAGCTTTTTGCTGTTGTCAGTCAAAAATTTTAGGCAGTCAAGTTAGCTTCGCTCATCAAAGCATGGCGAGGAGAAGATATTTTGCTGGTGGTAGCAAAGCAACCAATTTAAAAAGCAACAGCTCCTATGGACCTCTTGCAATGCTGTTGGTTTGGTGCAGAGGGCTCTGAACAAGAAAGGCCTGCTGAAGCCTACTGGTATTCAATGGTATGATAAAGGGATGAAAAATTGCGGATGCGCCACGCACAAACTGGGTTGGTGCCGCATCCGCGAGCTTAATTGTTAGGGATTCGCTATTCTCGATAGCGTTCGCGATACGTTGGCTGTTCGCCGGCCAATTTCAAAAAGATATCCAATGGTACGACTTCAAATTCGGCGCTTAGGCGGCTCAAAATCGATTTGACTCGTTGGACAGTGCTGTATTGTCGAACATGCATCAATAAAAAGTAAGGCCGCTGTTTATTGAGCGCTGCCAGCTCGTTTAGATCTCCAATCACCTGTTCATCTGGAGCTTCCGGCGCCAAATAATAGTCATAGGAGATCAATGGTCGTTTGTCTCTAACGGCAAAAGTATGGGACCGCACATAGCCGTTGACAAATCCGATCGCATCGGGCATGCCCTGATAAAAGGCATCGACCACCTCGCGGGTCAGATCAGAGTTCCCTTCCACCATAACGCCCTCGGAGTAATCCATAATCTCGAACACCTTCAGGTCCAATTTTTTCATCAGATCATACGCCAATGAAACCATCTTGGGCAGATACTGCTTGGGTACTGCCTTGGGATATACATATCCTGGTCCTCCCAGGCAACCGATGAAATAATCATTGGCCGTGGCCTGGGAATAGAAATACTCCAGCATGGCCGGGGCCAACCAGGAATAATTCATAGAGACCTCCCAGGCATAGGGTATTTCGCCGCGACCTGGCTGGTTCCATGCGCCCAATCCAATGCCATCGGTCTGAATGCAACTGATATAGACTTTATTCTTTGGCAGATATTTCTTCCCGGGGATCAGGTGGTGATTATTCTTGAATTGAAAGCCAGGCTTCGCCGGCACCTGGGAACTGAAGCTCATGTTGGGCAAGCTATGCAATCCTTCGACCCGCAGTGCATAACTGGAGGTCAAACGCACCCATTCCTCCTCCAAATCTTTTTTATATGAATGCCAGCCGAAGGCAAATCCGAACGGCTTCATCTCCGAAAGCAGTTCTCGGGTGAGTTGATATTCCTCAGGAATTGTTTGATTGGCACAGAGATCATTGAAGAACATTTTTTTGTACATGCCCCAATCGGCCACGCCCGGCTTCATGATATTGCCGTGTTCGCCGCCTAACCAGACGATATATTCCTTGTTGCATCGCGCCCAGTATTGCTCTTTAGCCCATCGGTAAATTTCGGCATCGGATTGGCCAACGAATTGTCCTCGAAAATCAGCCACCGGTTGCAAGCCAATACGCTCGACCAACGGGATCAACTCTTCGCTGACCACTACGGCGTGTTCCAGTCCAGCAACCGTAAATGCGACAATCAGCGAAGTGCGCACCAACTTATCCCAGACCACATATCCTTTCACCTGATGCTTGAAAGTGGTCAGTGCTTGTTCGGGCGTGCGCAGCTCTTTGAAACTGAAATATCGCTCATTCTGCAAAAAGTCGAAAAAACCTGCAGTGTACCGAAAATCCCATTTTTCGGGATAAATGAAATACAGATTGGGACCAGTGCTATTTGCCACTCCCTGCAACGAGATGAGCATGGCCTGTTGAGCAAGTTTGCTGTCGATCGCCCAGTCATCCTCCAGCCGCATAAAATAGGCCTGTCGGCTGCCAGCGCGCTTCAAGAGATAAAAAAGCTGATCTCTATGGTGCCGGGAGGGCCGAGTAACTGTGTAGCGGATCAATTGCTCCGAGATAGATATAGCGTAGCAGTGGGTGGCAACGAGCTCTGTCTCGCCTTGGGAGCTGATTATAGGGACTCGTTCGTTGATCGTGAGCATGGTGCTGTCGGCATTCCATGTAGCGGACAGCATGCGTCGACCGGTGCTGCGATTCATAATCCCAAGAAACACATTGGTGGGCGCGACCTGGTGCTGCTGCGGCCATGATGTGATTTTCCCGTTGGGCGATAGCCGGACGGTATCCCGAAATGCATCCCTGGCTCTGGTCCCCCATGTTTGGATCACAGTCACTTGGTCGCGTGCCATCTTGAATTCGATGAACAGCGACCGATAGAGCGGTATGACGGTGCTTTTTTGCGGAACCAACTCCCAGGAACCATTAAATTCCAGATAAGCCTGTGCGAACAACGATGTCGTGATCAAGAAATAGCTAATGAAAAGCGTCAGTATCTTTTTCATTCGGAACTCCCTAAATGACCAGATGCCTCTTTCGAAAAATAGATAAATGGCTTTAAAAGAATTCCTCCAAACAGCGCCGCTTATCTTGACCCATAGCTCGTCATGATTGGAAAATTCAAGACGCAAATGAGAGCCCTTGGATTGAAAAGCGACCATTGAAGGATAAATTGCTATCGTAGAAGCTTACATACGAAGATACCATTCTCCGATTTTGAAGCGCGAATACGAGCTGAATTTACGCCATTGCTCGCACAAAGTCAAGCCAAAAAACGGCAGTTCGGATAGATACCCGGTCAATTTTCGAGCGAAGAAAATAATGGGCCAGGATTCTAAGCGATTTTTGAACGTTCGAGCAGATTATTTTTTAGCGCATGGATCTCTTGTTCCGAGATCTTCAGGCCATCTCGGAAAAAATTTTCGATCGATCCGAAGCTGGAGATGATTTGTTGCCATGCGGCATTCAGATAATCGGCTCTGGCCTCGAGTAATGGCAAAAATTTATCCCTGGAAATCCGAAAAAATGATAGGGTCTTGATCCAACGCTGGATCTCGGGATTGGTGCTGAGCGACGCGTGATTGGTTTTGAGATAATCGGCAATGGCGATCTCATGGGGAACGCCAAGCAAGGAATGAATGAGCCAGCAGGCGAAACCGGTCCGATCTTTGCCGCCAGTACAATGGATAAGCACTGGGAGGTTGTGAGGATCGGCAATGAGACGAAGAATTCGAGCAAATTCTATTTGGAAATGGGTGACATATTCTTGATAAACTTCCCGCATTAGCTGATGATAATCGATCTTTCGCGCTTTGCCAAAGAGCAATGACAGCAACTGCCAGAAAAAACCTGATTCATTATGTTTTGAAGTTTTGATCGGGATGGCGACAGAGACGATCGGCTCGGGGAGCTGATCCGGCCGAGTTTGCCGTTCGCGCTCGGTTCTCAGGTCGATGACCAACTTGATCCCCAGCCTCAGCAGTTGTTGTCGGTCTTTCTCGGTTGCGCTGGAAAGAGTGCCACTGCGATACAATACCCCTGTTTTGACGATTCGTCCGTCGCTGGTTCGATATCCCCCGAAATCCCGAAAATTAAGAATGGTTTCCATGGGCGGCCTCAGCTAGTGAATTGACCTTGCAGATAATGGCAGTCATATCATCCTGCTGGGTCTGTGGGTGAATGAACCGATTCACTTCGCGCTGCAAATGCTCCATGATTTGTTGGGCGCTCAAGTGTCGATGAGTTTGGATAATTTCGACGACGCGTAGCTCACCGAATTCGGATTCATCCATGGCTTGGGCCTCGGTAATGCCGTCCGTCATGAAAAAGGCGATCTCACCGTCGCTAAGGGGGATCTCCAGGCTGGAGGTATATTGGTAATTTCGAATAATGCCAAGAGGAATTCCATTGCTCTCCAGCATCATGCGGACATTGCCTGTACCATCTAATACACAACCAGGGAGGTGTCCAGCGCTGGCATAGACGAGGCAGGCGCGGGCTGGATCGATTCGCGCTAAAAATAGAGTGACATAACGCTCTTTATCCAGATCTGAAGCCAATTGTTGATTAAGTTGGGTCAACAGCACGCCTGGATCAGAGGACATGGTAGCAAAGGCGCGCAAGTACGCTCGGGTTTGGGTCATAATCAGCGCAGCAGAAATCCCATGCCCGCTCACATCCCCGATGACCATCGCCATGCTGCCATCGCTCATAGGGATGAAATCGAAATAATCGCCATTGGTTTCCACCGCCGAATAAGTCGCCCCAGCAATGTCACAACCTGGCACGCTCGCTTTGACCTGATAGTAGCGCTGCTGTAATTCCCGCGCAATAAGCAGTTGGAACTCCTGTTCCTGTTTTTCTCGAAGTTCGGTGATATCCTTCAATACCGATACAAAATTGGTGATATGGCCAGCCTCATCTTTCATCGGCGTGATGGTTTGTTCGCTCCAATAAAGCTGTCCATTCTTTTTGCGATTGATAATGGTGCCACGATAAGGCTTCCCCGCAAGGATCGTCTTCCATAAGTTTTGATAGAATGCCTCATCGTGCTGGCCCGATTGAAGGAGTTTGGGCGTTTGACCCAGCACCTCATGCCGTTGATAGCCAGTCGTGGTTTCAAACGCAGGATTCACGTATTCAATTACGCCCTGCTTGTTGGTAATCATCACGCTGTCCGCTGTCTGCTGAACGGCCTTTGAGAGCATTTTCAGCGATTCGAGGTTCTTTTTCTGTTCTGTGATATCCTCCAGGTGAAGCATAATTAGGTCCGGCGGCACAAAGACGTAGCTGAATATGATGTCTTTCTCTTCGTTGGTTGTTCTAAGCCGATAGGAGTTCACTTCTCGGTTTATGCGTTTCCTGGTCTGGTAGCAGCGAAAAAAATCATCTTGAATCTGGGGTTGGTCCTTAAAGATATCCCGCATCGTCCGGTTCAAAAAATCATGAATCTTATTCTGGGTAAAGTTCCTCGCGGCATGATTAAAATCAACTAACAAGAAATCATCCCCCTGGCGTTGCCAAACGTAGGTGGGGATAGGAAAGCCCTTAAATTGTGCCGTGACCCGTTGCTCGCTTTGCTGCTGGCTGGCGCGGGCCTGCCGGATCGACGTGACATCCCGAATAATGACCGTCCCACCAATCAGAGCGCCCGTTACATCTCGCATCGGATTGGCCGATACTTCGATAACAATTCCCTCCGGACGTTGATCGTTTCGGATATAAATCAACTCATCAATGACCGTTTCCCCTCGAATGGCGCGAGCCAATGGCAACTCGTCCGATGGATACGGGGTAAGGCCATCAGCGAAGAAAGTCCCGTAGATCGAAGACCATTCGATCGCCAGAGCATCGGTCATACCAATGCCAAGAATGCTCTCGGCGGTCGGATTAAAATAGAGAAATTTGCCGTCCTTATCGGCGACAATAACTCCCTCTGCCAGGCTATTTAATATCACCTGGAGCGTTTGGTTGTCATGGATTAAAGTTTCAACCGATTTGTTTGATTCAGATCGGAGCACTTTGGCTAAAGATTGAATGAATTCGTTCATTTTTTATCTTCATTTCTGTGAGAAGAAATTTCTTGAAAACCGGCCATAAATTAAAATTTCAATAGAGATATCTGCATCCGCATTCGTGATACTTCCACCTGTCATTGAAGTTTTCCAGCAAGAAGCAAAGCAGCGAAATTGACCGATCATTGCCGCTGCAGATGGAGAATGTCATCCCTCTTAATATTTCAGTGCCGCGCGGCCAAATTAACGGTGAGGTGCGGATCATCTCGTTGGTCAAGATGAATGGTGAATGCCTTTGAAATATCGAGGCCGTGAATGGCTCTTGGGGCAATTGATATTTTGCGATTTTTATCTCCACAATTCTGGGAAAGAAAATTGATTTTTATTAAACCTTTCAAATCGAAGAATGATCCCTTGCCAGGGCATATCGTGATCGGCATTAGCAAATTAACTTTTGCTATAAAATTATCAATACAGGCGAAATTGTCATGCCATCCGCCAATCGGCAAGGGACTTTTAACGATTCCTCCCTGTGAAGGGGGCAAGGGGGATGTCAACTTATTCCTGGTAATTTCCATTTTTAGCTATTAAGTGAGTAATGGACCCAAATATTACTTGCAGCTTGACGCCTATGGCCAACTGGTGGACGTGCATCTGCTTTTTTGCATGATTGAATTCGTGCCTGAACGAAAACGGCAAATTTTGGGTGAAGCCCTCATTGTGAGCGGAACGAAGCAATCTCTTATCTTTATGTGATTTAATGAGAGTGCGTCGGCATCCGCCAGTTAGCGGTCGCCTCGCAATGTCCAGAAAGCCTACAAAATATGACTTTTTATTCAAAGAGTAATTATCAATTTAGAACGAGATTCATGTCCGCTACCTGGCGGACAGGAACGAAAGCGTTTCTTCTGATTCTGATTTTTGGACAAGACAAATTAGGATGAATGAGAGATCTTCATTCGGAGTTAGTGAATGAGCGGCAGCGTCAATGTTCATGATTCAAGATGACCTGTAGGCCAACGCGACGGCTTGAGCGAATGGAACCGATCGATCTTTTTCATTATCAAAATTGCTGAATTCACTCCCCGCGCCAAGATCGCTGAATTTTGCCAGAGATGTTTCGAGCATGAGCTTGGTGCTGAAGCGACCAAGGTATGAGATGGTTTTTCTTGATAGGTGTTATTAAAGCGCATTTGGGATTCGGGCCAAGAGAGCCTTTTACTTGAACAGCTGGAACAGCCAAAAGCGTTTTTTCTTCGGCCTTAGATCGGTTTCGATTTTTTTGATGACCTCTAAAGCGGCCAGATAGCCTCGTTCATAAAGCGCCTCAGCTTGGTGGAAATCGTGAGGGGTGAAGCCAGCCAGATTGGGTGCAATGGTCGCATCGCCATTGGGCGCATGAATAGCAATTTGCTCAATGACTAATTGGAATGAATTCATCATTATCTGAATGATATTTTCTGGCTTTTTACCATTGGAAATGCCGGGCATGAGTTTTATCGCTATCACATAATCGGCGCCCATCTGGCGGACGACGTTTGTGGGCAGGAAATTGAGCACGCCGCCATCCACAAGGACCTGATCTCCACGAATCAATGGGGTAAAGACTCCAGGGATAGTGCAACTGGCGCGCACAGCTTCCGATACCGGTCCGCTGCGAAAAATGACCTCCTTGCCAGAAGTGAGGTCCACCGCCACTGCGGCGAAGGGCCGCGGAAGGTCAGCAATATCGATCCGGCCAAGATGACTATCGACAAATCGCTCCAGCAGCTTGCTGTTCAATAGCCCCATTTTCGGAATGGTCACCTTGCTGATCTTCCCCCAACTGAGCGATTTGACCAATTGGAACATCTCATCGCTGCGATAACCAGCCGCCAGGAAGGCCCCAACCAGCGATCCTGCGCTGGTGCCAGCAATAAAATCGATGGGGATATGATGTTCTTCTAAGACCTTGATCGCTCCCAAATGGGCAATGCCGAGCACCGCGCCGCCGCTCAGCGCTAGACCGATTTTCTTTTTGTTCAAGCCCATAGATCAATCCCAAGTTATTTCGCAAGAGCCCTTTCTTGTTGACCGAAATTTTTTGCCCCGCGCCAGAAGGATCGGTTTGACACAAATGAGATGACCGCCATAGAAATACTTTTTTATTTTCTTATTGCCGAATGCAGCGCCACAAATCGCGCGATCGACCGATCGTATGTCCGCTCCACATGATCAGGAAAATAGCAAGCTGGTAATTCTCCTGCTCGACGATGATAGGTCAGACATTCACAGCAATAACCTTTACGGCTGCAGGGCTCATAGCTGCAGTTGCACTGATCTAAATTTCGCTGGAAATTCTTACACTCCATAATTTCTCCACATGATTTTTTATCGAAATAAGACGATCGATACGTCAGAATTCAAATCCCACTTTGCGCTAATTGAGCAATAGTATTTTTCGGGTTTGATGATAGCCTTCACTTGTCATTACCAGCAGATAGGTTCCAGCCGCCACCATATCTCCATGGTCGTCGGTTCCATCCCACGAGAGCTGATGGATTCCAGCATCCAGGTTCGCATCAAGAAGCACGGCGATTTTTTTGCCGAGGATATTGTAAATCTCAATCCGCGTCTGCGAGCGGCGCGGAAGTGAAAATTTAATCATAGTAATGGAATTGAATGGATTCGGATAGTTCTGAAATAGCGGATAGTTGTTGGTTGTTGTTGGCTGCCAATCGGATTCGTCAGTAGCCACGGTTGTGCCCAACCCGAAGTAGTGAATGATGCGCTCCATCACCTGGTTCCGATCGGTTTCAGGATAGATGGTTTCGAATGGGAATCCAAAATAGACCAGCTTGCCGATCTTGGTGCTGGCACCAAATGTCCCTTCGTATTGAACGCCGGCAACGAACGATGTGCCCTCGTATGTCAAGCACGCCAGGCTACCGGCCACGGGCTCGATGCAATCGGGATAATCTACATTGTAAGTGCCGTGCGTCCCATCATCGAATTTCAAGGCCGATATTCCTTCGAAAATGGATCCGGCCACGCCGCGAACCTGATAGACATTGGCGTCATCGGCAACGTATCGGGCTTTCAAATAATTTTGATAGAACGATCGACCATGATTATAATAATCCAAATCCCACCCGATTTCAGCGCCGGTGACGAACAATTTACCACCATTTTCCAGATAGCTTCTCACCGCAGCCTGTTCCTGGCTGTCAAAAGTGCGATCGGCAGTGGACTCTTCGCCGAGGATCCAGATGACCGCGGCGTAGTTTTTCAGGTCGACCCGATTCTGCACCACCGCCTCATTGCAACAAGAATCAAAATATTGGTTCAAACCGATGAGCGGCCGAGCATGATGGACGATATAATTTTTTAAATTGAGATCCGATGACATTCGATCGAAACCGTTAACGATCAGAATCGCAGCTCTTTGGGAGGTAGCCCGAGCGCCTAATACCTCACTCATGATGCCCAACTCGCTGGAATCATTTACGCCAACAACTCGGAAATAAAACACCTGACCTTCGGCCAAATTGTCGAATGTTCGCGAGCAGTCTCGCGTCTCGCCCATATTGGTGAAGGCGATGGCATCGGTGCTGAAATAGAGCTGATAGCGGCTCGCTCGATCCACAGGTTCCCAGCTCACGCGGATGGAGCGGTTCCCCAGATTTTCCACGCGCAGGTGGGGCGCCGCAATCATCAACTCATTGAAACGTAGCGGCGTATAGCTGCCCCAATCGACAACTCGATGGACGCATCTGGTGGCGCTCCCTGATGCTTCGTACACGATGGGTCGCCCATCGCTGGCCCGTCGGTCGAATAGTCGCACGTGATTGGCCGGGATATTCAAAATATCCCCAGCCAGCAATTCGCTTCTGGCGATTTCAGTGGAGTAATTCGGTAGCGTGCGAGTGCTCTGTCGTGCGATCTCCCAACAGCGAGACACAAAGGCCGAACAGTCGATGCCGGTTGCCCACCAGGGTGTGCCTCCAGCGGCATTGTAATGAGAAAGGTGCGAGCCAGCGCCATCACCTCTGGCAATCCGGGCCAAAAAGGTAGGAACATCATCATTGCCACCGTAGGAATATGCCTCGCCAGTATACCAGCCCACCGAAAAATCGCAGGGCTGATTGCCATACTGGAGATATTCGGGATGGTTGATATTTGCTGGGGAGCAATACCATTGCACCCCAACGTACTCCTCTGCATGAGCAACAATTTTCTCCCGAGTAATCTGAGCCGATGACTGCCCAATCGCAAGAACAAAAAACAGCAAAGCAAGTTGCACCTTGAGTTTCATAAACGCTTTTCCCGATTTGATAAAACTGCGCTCAACCGAGTTCGTGACTTAAGTCGATCCATCAAGCCAATACTAATTATCATTCCTTCTGAGATTCTAAAATGACCGCGCGCGGTGAAAACCCCAACTCTCTGCATAAGAAAGCCGAGAATTAAACCCAAAGGGCACAGGAGACATCTTGCGCTTGCAGCGTTTTTCCGTGTGCTTCGCCGAAGCAGCCTGAGATAAAAATATTCATACTAGAATGACAAGCTGCAATACAGAATTGCGCATCCTGCCGAAGATGAATTGTCAAGCGTAGCGTCATGGAATAGGACGCTGGTATTCATTTTTTTCTTCATCATTTGGTCGCTATTTTTGGCTCTGCCATCGTATTACAGAAAAGCGCTCGGATTCGATGCTTAAAAAATAAATATTGCCCTCGCGATCGATGGTGATTGGCTTGAATGGCGCGACGACATTTATATTTGGGATCGAGACGGTGGCCATCAGGTTTCCTTTATCGTCCAATTTGTCGACTGCAAAATAAGAATGGCCATGAGGGTCAAAAAGTTCCTTGCGGAGGAAAATGTTGCCATAGCGATCGGCGTCCAGAAAAACGATGGATCCCAGCTCGTCCTGCGTGGTGATAGGGATTGTTTGCTTGCCACCGGTGCGAATGTTTTCGATGAACAGATTGCCCCGATGGTCATCCAGCCACTGGGTATGAAATCGCAGATCCGGAAAATGGGCGCTCACGCCGGGCGAGACAGATGGCAGAGCTTTAGCCAATGACAGATCCGCTATGTCGTATTGCGTCTGCTCGATGGTTTGGATATAGACTTTTTGATTCGAAGCTCTCAAACCATCCAAAAAGCCAAGCTCGCGATCAATGGTCATTTTTTTGATCAATCGGCCTTGCAAGTCATATTGCTCCAGAACATAATCATACGGCGCCAGCAAAATGATCTGTCCATCTGCATACTGAATATCGAACGCCTGGCTGGTAATGCTGAACTTGCCCAACCATTTCCCTTCGGAGGAGTAAATCTGCACTCGTTTATTGACTAGGTCCAAAATGGCGATATTACCGCTGGCGTCAACCGAGAGGGATTGCGGACAATTTCCCTCAGCTTCTAGTATCAAACCAAATTCGCCATCAGCCTTGCCCCAGTTGGCGATGATGAGGGTTTGGGATTGATAATCACCAGAGAAGCTACTACCATTGAATAGCATCGCCATGAAAAACGCAGCTATCAAATAATAGATCCGCATGGTGCTTTTACCTCATTTAGTTCTTTAATTGTAGGACAAATTGACAATTCGTCCTACTTGCAGGGAAACCATTTAGATAATATCTCCCTTAAGGTCTTAAAAGAATGATTTTGACATTGTTCTAAGCTCACCCTTTTAGCAATTTCCTGGTAAATAGATGATGAACGTGGAATTCTTTTTTCTCGTAACGCTGATTCCAATGCTTCTTTCGGACGCGTCGGCTTAATGGATTGGTTTTGCCAATAGCCTCTCTCAATAAGCCAATTTTTCAATTTGGGATAGTCATTCCATCCTAAACTCTTGGCAGTGTGCATTGATTCCGTCCAGACCCAGGCTTCTAATTCTGGATCAAAAATAATTACTTCTACTCGGTCCTGCCACCCATTTTTTTCAATCTGTTCCTTCAGCGTCACAGCGAGTTGATCAGAGGATATCTTTTCCTGCCCACTTCCTTCGTGATCAAAGAGGACCAGCGCATAAGAATATAATTTAGCAAGAGGTCTTAAAAATTTTGGCGCTTCATGATAAACGCCAGGATCGTGACGAGGGTGCGGAAAGCAGTCAAAAGTTATCGGCCGAATATTCAACGATTCGCTACGAGACAGCAAGCTATCTATTCCAGATTTCGCATCCTTATCCGCAACCAAAACGACCAGATCTTTCGTTTCGGATTCGATCATTGCAGCACTCCAGCGGCATGCAAAGTGGAAAGATCAACGCCTTTTTGCCACTCTCTCAATTTCGGATGATTTTCTCCATTTACGATATCAACAGCGCCAGAAAGTGTTTTTGAAAAACATAAAATCTGGCTGGGCTCGGCCAATCTCAAAATAGCAGGAGAATGGGTCGCCAGTAGAATTTGATTATCATAAACAGAAGAGAGCGATTGAAAAATGGACTCAATGGCCAGCGGATGCAATCCGTTCTCGGGTTCCTCAATCATGTATATGCGATTCTTTTCAGGCAAATAAGCGATAATTGTTTGTGCCAACAAACGAAGCGTTCCATCCGAAATGACCCAGGATGGTAGCTCCATCCCATTTTTGTGCTTAATAGTTAAATAAAGAAAGCGGTCTTCCGCTCGTTCTCTGGTTTCAATCGCTGCAATCTCGGGCAAAGCCGTCTGAATGTGGCTTATCCAACGAGCAAACGATCTTTGATGTTTTTCTTTTAAATATTGAACGACCTTAGGCAAATTAGAGCCATCGGTTTGAAAAGAAACTGGCGCATCGGGTCGGCACGGCCAGCGCATCTTACTGCTATTCAACTGAAGAAATTGAACCCCTTCCATAAAAAAGCTCTTTACCCATAATGCTACGGGAAAGCGTTCTGGATCCTCTGGCATTCCAGAAAGAGAAGCTTTCAATGGCCCAAATTTATAAATGATGTTCCATTCTGTGTTCTCGGACTTAAAATAGTCATTGCCCTGGGCGCTTTTTGAAATAACTTTTCGCCATCCTACCGGAATCTTTTTGCGAGCTGAAACAAGATATTCAGGTTCCTTTGGTTCAGCGGGAAAAAGACTGAACTGGTGAAAATCAGAGCCGTCATTATTTTTTACACCTTCTTTAGTTAACCACAGGTTTTCTCCGCTTATAATAATGCCCTTTTCATTGTCGAATTGTAAAGCTATTTCATAACGAGCCAAAGAGAAATCTTTGTCCTTTAATTTTGTCTTGATCTCGGCTGGTATGGCGAGTTCGAATGCTAGCTCAAATTTATTGCCCGATTGTTTCCATAATAGCTCATGAAACCGAGACGTGCGTTTTTCAATCGCCCTTTGTGGATTCAAATTCAGAATGTCCTGAATCAAATTGATCCCATCCAGAAAAGTACTCTTACCGCTGGCATTTGGGCCAATAAGAATGAGAAAATCGGACAATTTCACATCAATATATTGAAAAGCTCGATAATGCAACGCCTGGATTCGGCGAATCATTCCTATTGCTCCTTTGCTTGCTTGGTTTGAACGATTTAACAGCTTTTCTATTTTCGATTTATTATACAAAGTTTTCATTTAATAAGCAAGTATGATTTTCACATTTATAAAACCACGTTTTGATATTCTGGTCGCTTTAACTGGCTTTAATAAAAATGAAAATTTATCTTGACTCCCTATTAAATTATCTTTATACTTGCCGATTTACTTTTTTAACTTGATGGGTTTAAGGTTCAAAAAATATGAAATATGAAAGCGGCATTTATTTGGATAGATTGCCCCACGAGGTCGAATGGCATTTGTCAGAGGTTGGAATTGATCCTTCTCACGTAAAAGTTGCCATTCGCAGCGATCTGGATTTAAATGGAATATTTCGGCCGAGCTGGCTCATTATTACTGACGAATCCGTGGTGGCTGTAACGCCCCCACATAAGGCCGAGAAGGAAATCACCGGCCCTTTTCGCTTGAAATCGATTCAAAAGGTGAGGGTCTTCAAAGGGGTCGGTAGTAGCTTTCTTCAGGTTCGGATCCAAAGCTTTTTTATCAACGTGATCCGTTTCAGCAATGCTCGACGCGAAGAGTTCAATCGTGCCAGGATCTATTTGGAGGATCTGATTGAAAATCAACGCGCCCCGCTCGAGATATTTCAAAAGAAGAATCCCTGGTTCTGCGAAAAATGCGGGTTAGCTCTGCCTTCGCAACAAGCTGAATGCTTGCGTTGCACTAGCCAGGGTGGCTTATTGAAACGAACGCTGCGCATGATGAAGCCCTATCGCCTCTTTGTGGTGTTATTGCTGGTGATGATGCTTTGTGGCGTGGCTTTGGATCTGGTTCCACCCTATCTCACCCGAATTTTGGTTGATGACGTTTTAACTTCCAGACATCACACCAACTGGCTGCTCTGGCTCGTTTTAGCATTGGCCTGTGCTGCCCTGCTGAGAGCAAGTTTGAACATAGCGATCGGTCGTACCAGCACCAGCGTCGGCACACGGATCACTTACGAGCTGCGGCGCCAGCTCCAACAGAAGTTGATTCAGCTTTCCGTGGATTTTTATGATCGCACCCCGGTGGGCACTTTGATTACGCGATTATTGCACGATGTGGATTATTTTCATGGATTCGTCCAACAAGTGGCATCTGGATTTTTGGTCAACTTATTTCTCATCATTGGCATTGGTTTTATGCTGTTCGGCCTGAACGCGAAATTGGCGCTGTTCGTGCTCATTCCCGTGCCCTTTGTTATTGCTGGCACCTGGTTTTTCTGGCATACCATTTATCCCCGCTACTACCGGTATTGGGACAGTCAGTCGAAATTAGCCTCGTTGGTGAATGGCGTGCTATCGGGCATTCGGACCGTAAAAGCATTTGCCCAGGAACAGCGGGAGTACCAGAGGTTTGATGGCGTGGCAGGTTATCTGCGTGATTCCCGTCGCGCGGTAGATCGAGGCTCGACCACGTTCTTCCCCATTTTCGGCTATGCCTTTGGACTGGGCGGATTAATCATCTGGTATGCAGGCGGCAAGAATGTGCTGAGCGGCCAGATTACGCTGGGCACGTTAATGGCGTTTCTCGGCTATCTGGGCATGTTTTATGGGCCGATTTCGGCGCTCACCATGTTCTCCAATTGGCTCACCGGCTTTTTGACGGCCGGTCAGCGCATTTTCGAAATATTAGATGCGGATGTGGCATTAAAACCGGCCGCTCATCCAATTCGCCTGAAAAATATCCGCGGCAAGATCGAATTCCGAAACGTCACGTTTGGCTACGATCCCTATGATCCAGTGCTCACCGATATCTCATTTACCATTGAACCCGGGCAATTGGTGGGGATTGTCGGAAAAAGCGGCTCTGGCAAAACGACCTTGGTCAATTTGATCTGTCGCTTTTATGATCCGCAGCAGGGGCAAGTTCTCATCGATGGAATCGATGTCCGCGATATGTCCAATCAGGAACTGCGCCAACATGTCGGCCTGGTGCTTCAGGATCCATTTCTATTTCGAGCGACGATCGCTGAAAACATCGCTTACGGGACACCCCATGCCACGCCGAAAGATATTATTGATGCTGCCAAGGCTGCCAATGCCCATAAATTTATTCTCAAACAAGCCAGTGGTTATGATACCCGTCTGGGAGAACGCGGTGCTGGGCTCTCTGGCGGGGAAAAACAACGTATCAGCATCGCCCGCGCATTGCTCTGCGATCCAACAATTTTGATTTTGGACGAGGCCACCTCATCGGTGGATACCGAATCCGAGCAGCAGATCCAGGAAGCCCTGGCCGTCCTGGCTAAGGGTCGTACCACCATAGCTATCGCCCATCGGCTGTCGACCTTAAGGGGAGCCGACATTATTTACGTGCTCGATGACGGAAAAATCGTTGAATCTGGCAGCCATGAAGAGCTCATGGCTAGGCAAGGTTTATATCATAAGCTGGTCATGATTCAAACTCGGCTGACCAGATTGGAAGAAGAATGAAAAACGCATTCAATCGATCATGTTGTTATACAGCTTCAAGGCAAATCATAAAGGAAAAATGGAAGATACAAAACGCAGTTTACGAACAGTCGGCGTCCGCTATTTGACGCCTCAAAATTGCCGTCTCTATATTGGCACGCTCGGCTCGCTCCACTGCATTGTGGACGATAAAGAAGCTTACGCCAACGTTTATTGTTTAATGACCTTTCCCATCTCATTCCCCTATCAGTATATTTCGGTCTGCTATTCGGACGAGGAAGGAAAGGAGCAGGAGATCGGCGTCATTGAATCGCTGGACCAGTTTCCGGTCGATGTTCAACAATTAGTGAAAAAAAGTTTGGGACAGCACTATTTTGAACAGATCATCTATCGCATCTACGATACCCGATGGGAATACGGTTTGATCTTTTTTGATGTTGAAACCGATAGTGGTCGCAAACAGTTCAGCATGCGATGGCAGCATGACAAAGCGCTGGAATATGGCCGCAATGGAAAGGTATTGTTGGATACATTCAACAATCGATATGTGATCCCCTCGGTTTCAGAGTTGCCAACTGCCGATCGCAATCGATTATTGCGATTTATCTATTGGTAGCAAATCTTCAGAGAATCGCACTTGTCAGAATGTCATCAAAATAAAAAATTAAAAAGACCTTATTTTTTGTTTCGGCGACCGTTGATTTGATATGCCTGTGATGAGAGATCAGTAATTTCATGATAATTTGCTTTGGAGTTTGAATGTGTCTGTGCATCCATGGATCTCATTGAGTATCATTTTCTTGACCCTCACCGGGGTCGCGATGGGTCGCTATCCCGGTCTGCGGATGAATCGCGCCACGATCGCTTTGGTTGGCGCTACGCTGCTAATTATTGTTGGGGCAATTTCGCTGGAAAAGGCCTATCACGCCATCGATATGAACACGATTGTGCTGTTGTTTTCGATGATGGTTTTGAATATCAATCTGCGATTGGCTGGCTTTTTTAACCTGGTGGTCAATCAGGTCGCGGGGATTGCGAAAAACACCCGTCAATTGTTGTTTCTTGTGATCATGAGCGCCGGGATATTATCAGCGCTCTTCTTGAACGATACCGTCGTCATCATGTTTACTCCCCTGGTCCTGGAAGTGACTCTGGCCCTAAAGCGGAACCCTATTCCCTACTTGATGGGCCTGGCGACGGCGGCCAATGTAGGCTCAGCCGCCACGATTATTGGCAACCCTCAGAACATGCTTATCGGCATGTCCTCGCAGATATCATTTGTTTCATTTGCCTACTATTTAGCCCCAGTTGCTTTAGCAGGATTGGTGGTGGTCTACTTGGTCATCATCACTGTATATCGGAAAGAATTTAACGGACAAAGATTAAATTACCATGCCTTGATTCCGCCCCGAGTCTTCAAGCCATTGCTATATAAAAGTGCGATTTCGCTCACGTTGATGTTGATAGCGTTTGTTGCCGGTGCTCAAATCCCACTGGCAGCGCTTGGCGCAGCCTCGCTGTTGTTGATCACGCGGCGCATTAAACCGCAGCGGGTATTTACTGAATTGGATTGGGCGTTATTGATCTTTTTTTCGGGACTCTTTGTCGTGACTCATGCCATCGAAACCAGTGGTTTGGGAGTGGTGCTCTTCGCTCAGGCGAATCCGTTGATCCATCAGGGGTTGGCTTCATTGGCTGTTGTTTCGGCGTTATTGAGCAATGGGATTTCCAATGTGCCTGCGGTCCTGCTTTTTCGGCCCTTGATGAACACCTTTTCGGATCCGAAGCTGGCCTGGCTCACTTTAGCCATGGCAACCACCTTTGCCGGGAACTTGACATTGCTTGGTTCAGTCGCCAATCTCATTGTGGCGGAATCTGCCAAATCCAAGGGAATTCAACTCTCATTTGGTGAATATCTTAAAGCTGGGGTGCCAATCACCGTTCTGACGCTTGCCATAGGGATATGCTGGTTCTATATGATCGAATGAATGAAAAAAACCTTGACTGGGCTTTGTTAGGGTGCTATATTTCCTACAAAACCAACTTCGAAGCATGAGGCATGTCCAATTTTTCATTTTATAGAGGAAACTGGTGAAATGAAAGCCTTAATTTTAAGACAGATTAGCGATCTGAATCGCAATAAAAATCCGCTCGAACTCATTGAGCTACCCACGCCCATTCCGAAAGATCAAGAGATTTTAATTAAAGTTTCCACCTGCGGCGTTTGTCACACCGAGCTGGACGAGATCGAGGGCCGAACCCCTCCAACCATGTTTCCCATGATTCTAGGACATCAGGTCGTTGGCCGAGTGGTCGAACTGGGGCGTGCTGCCACTCGATACCAGATCGGCGATCGAGTGGGCGTGGCCTGGATTTTTTCCGCCTGCGGCAAATGCGAATATTGTCGGTCTGGCAATGAAAATCTTTGTCCCGAGTTCAAGGGCACTGGCAGAGATGCGTATGGCGGTTACGCAGAATATATGATCGTGGCCGAGGATTTTGCTTATCCCATTCCCGAAATATTTTCCGATGCGGAAGCTGCGCCATTGCTTTGCGCTGGGGCAATCGGCTATCGGTCATTGCGATTGACCAATTTGCAGGATGGCCAGCATTTGGGATTGACGGGGTTTGGCGCCTCGGGTCATTTGGTATTATTGATGGCAAAACGCAAATTTCCCAACGCTAAAATTTTTGTTTTTGCCAGAAGTGAGAAGGAGCGAGACTTTGCCCGTGAGCTTGGTGCTGACTGGGCTGGTGCAACCGAAGACGAGCCACCCACAAAGCTCCATTGTATCATCGACACCACACCCGTCTGGAAGCCGATCGTTGAGGCCATGAAGCATTTGAAGCCCGGCGGACGTTTGGTGATTAATGCGATTCGCAAAGAAGATGTGGATAGAACGGAGTTGCAGCAAATTGATTATCCCGTTCATTTATGGATGGAGAAAGAAATAAAGACGGTGGCAAATGTAACGCGCCAAGATGTCAGCGAGTTCTTGCAATTGGCTTCGGAAATTCCCCTGAGGCCTGAAATTCAAGAATATCCGCTCGAAGAGGCGAATCGAGCGCTTCGGGAGTTAAAGGAGCGAAAGATTCGCGGGGCAAAAGTTTTAACCATCTAAAAATTTGCTTGACAATTTGATAATTTTTTATTATGATATCGAAAACCACCGAACGCAATGAACCCACCTAACAAAGGAGGGAAGGAATGTCGACTGGAAGAGGTACCGTCAATAAAGTCATTCTTTTAGGGCGATTGGGAAGGGATCCTGACTTGCGCTATACTCCCAGTGGCGCTGCAGTGGCTACTTTTAGTATGGCTACCAATCTGGTCTGGAAGGATCAGGATGGCAATCAAAAAGAACTGACCGAATGGCATCGGATTGTTGCCTGGAGAAAGCTTGCTGAAATTGCCAGTAACTATCTCAAAAAGGGAAGTCTGGTTTATGTGGAAGGTCGGCTGCAAACTCGTTCCTGGAACGATAAAAACAATGTCACCCGATATACCACCGAAATCATCGCGGATAATCTGACGATGGTCGGTCCCAAAATGGAACGAGCTGGCGAGCCGGTTGAGATCCCGCCACCGATTGATGAATTTATTCCTGGGGAAGTTGAAGGCATACCGCCTGCCCCATCAGAAGATGATCTGCCCTTCTAAAAATTCCCATTTCCCTGGTAGTCGATTTTGTGAATCCGAGAAGCTGATTTTCTCGGATTTTTTTTATTAAAATTGTTGCCTTTAAAAATTATTTTGATATATTATAATCGGAATCGAAGCGATTGTTCATCATCATTGATCGGTACAGTTAATCGGAGGCTATTCCGTCCCCATGAACATCGAACAATTAGTTCAACACGCACTGGCCACAAGGGAACGTGCTCTGGCGCCGTTCTCCAATTTTCGAGTGGGGGCGGTTCTGGTGACTGCGGAAGGTCGGATCTATGCTGGCTGTAATATTGAGACCAGTTCGTTTGGCCTGACGATTTGCGCGGAACGGGTGGCAATTTTCAAAGCGATATCGGAAGGCGAAAAAAAATTTACAGCGATATTCGTTGCATCGGATTCAGAAAAATTTACCCCACCGTGTGGTGCTTGTCGCCAGGTGCTGTGGGAACTGGCTGGGAATATCGATGTTTATATGATTAACCGCATGGGGCGGTATCAAAAGAGCACCCTGAAGGAATTGCTGCCGTTTGGGTTCGATAAATCTTTTTTAAGCTGAATTGAACGAACGATCAGAAAACTGGCGATCGGATAAACAAAGCGAATTTCGCGAATGGGGAGTATGAACAACTCGCTGGGGATGAAATATATTGACCAGTTGCGACCAACGCATCATGAAGTTCGAGCAATCAAAAGCAATGAAGCCTCATATTTTGATCGGAATTGCTGGGGGATCTGGCTCCGGAAAAACGCTGGTGGCCCGCCGTATTGTAGAAGAGTTGGGGTCAGATAAAGTGATTATCATCCAGCAGGATTCTTATTATCGGGATTTGAGCCATTTGTCCCTTGAACAGCGAAGCAAGCAAAATTTCGATCATCCCGATGCCTTTGATCATCAATTTTTAATTGCACAATTAAAGGATCTTCTGTCGGGAAAATCCATTGATCAGCCCATCTACGACTATACTCTTCACACCCGAAAGAAAGAGACGCGACGCATTGGGGAGCATGTCATCATTGTGTTGGAAGGGATTTTGATTCTGCATGAACCAGAGCTCCGAGATATGATGGATATCAAAGTTTATGTCGATACGGATGATGACGTGCGCTTGATTCGCCGGATTCGACGGGATGTGGCGGAGCGAGGGCGAAGCCTCGAATCCATTTTGGAACAGTATGAGAGCAGTGTCCGGCCAATGCATTTGCAATTCGTCGAGCCGACCAAACGATACGCGGATATTATCATCCCCGAAGGCGGATATAATTGGGTGGCGATAGATCTGTTGAAGACCAAAATTCAAGCGCTGTTGGCCGAACGCGGCTATTGATTGAGCTGCCAGTCGTCAAAAAAAAAGCAGGAAATGCGACACCATAATTAATCTGAGATGGAATCATGGTAGGAGCGACATGTTGGAAGTCATTACAGGGGCGATGGAGGCAGGTAAAACCTGGTTGCTCTACAAGCGAATCAGTGACGCCAAATTGATGGGCAAAAAGGTACAGGTGTTTGCCTTTCCAGTTCATAATGAGCAGATTGTTTCGCGGATAGGTTTTTCGAGTGAGGCAATCACCGTGCCGACTGTTGCCGAAATTGAGTCTGCGCTGCATCCCGACACCGAAACTATTGCTATTGACGATGCGCAGTTGTTTGACGAAGAGGACCTCATCAATTTTTGCAATAAATATCGAAAGACGATGGAAATCATCATCGCTGGGGTCCATTTGAACTGCTTCAACGAAAATTTTGGGGCGATGGTAGAACTGATGGGCCGAGCTGAAAAGGTGGTCGTTCTGCTGGCCGTGTGCGAAAAATGCAAGCAGCAGACGGCATTGATCTCGCAACGCTATCGCGATCGAGAACATACCATACCGATCACGAAAGAGGATCCCAGAATCGAATTGCGCAAGGAATTCTATGCCCCGGTGTGTTGGAACTGCTATCGCCCGCCACAATGAACCTGGGGCTCTGCCAAATTCGTAGCTGATAAGCACTTGCTTGGGTCACATGCTCAAGATACGAGCATTGAAAATCGTCATTCTATGCTCTCCAGCGATGATCCGATCAAGAGCCATACATCTGCAAGACGATCAAATTGACCAGCCATGATTGTCATTTCCTCGGATGGAGAGGTCTCTTTTGTTTTATCCATTCGAAACCGAAACGATGGCGATGCGTCACCCCATGTCCGACATGATAGCGAGATTCTCGGTTCTCAGCTCATTGTATGACTCGAAATGAAGATGTTGAAAGGAAGAGCGAATATCTCGGCTCTTATGGATGATGATTGATTTCGAACCAAAAAGCTCGGATTTCACAGCATTTTGCAGGTGCGTGCCATTTTGTGTCGAACGAATCTCAACGGACATGAGAGATTATCCCCGAACGAGCTTCTTCTATTTCGCATTATTCGGAGCGAGAGAGAAATCAGGCTTTTTCACACAGGCTGTTCGCTTGCAATGAGGACATCCAAAAATTGTTTTTTGGAGGGGATTCACGATTCATTCATTGATGAGAGGCCCTATCGCACTTCTTACGGAGCGGGTGAATAAATGCGCAGATAAATCGACATCGTCAGCAAAGAATGTTTGGCTGGGGGAACAGAACAATCGGCATGAATCAAAAACAAATCAGGAGTGAACGATGTGGTTGCAAAAGGTGACGGCTTTCTTTGGCATCTTCGTCCTGCTGGGAGTCGCCTGGCTTCTTTCCAATAACAAAAAAAGAATTGACTTTCGGGTGGTCATCTGGGGATTGCTACTGCAGCTTATCTTTGCTGTTCTCATTCTAAAGACGGGTCCGGGACAGGGAGTGTTCTTTTTTGCCCGGGCGTTCATCGCGAAACTACTCAGTTTTACAGATGCTGGGGCTTCGTTTCTATTCGGCAACCTATATCGTGGCGATGCTGGCATCGTTGCGCAGATGGGGGGTGCCGGCCCGATGCAACTCCGCGATGGAGTTTCTGGGCAATTCATCGATATTGGGATCATCTTCGCTTTTCATATTTTGCCGACGATCATCTTCTTTGCCTCGCTGATGAGCGTGCTGTATCATTTGGGAATTATGCAGAAAATTGTGCAATTTATGGCCTGGATCATGGCGAAATCCATGGGGACCAGTGGAGCGGAATCGCTCTCAGCAGCGGGCAACATTTTTGTGGGACAGACCGAAGCCCCGTTGATGGTCAAGCCGTATGTGTCGGAGATGACGCACTCGGAGCTGATGGCTATCATGGTGGGAGGATTTGCAACAATTGCTGGGGGAGTCATGGCAGCGTACGTGCGGTTCGGCATAGATGCCGGGCATCTGATGGCTGCAAGTGTGATGTCGGCTCCTGCCGCGCTGGTCGTGGCCAAGATCATCTATCCGGAGACTGGACAGCCCAAAACGCGCGGCATCGTGAAATTGCCCAAAGACAAGACCACTGCCAATGTAATCGATGCCGCTGCCGCTGGAGCAGCGGATGGCTTGCGATTGGCGCTCAATGTGGGTGCCATGCTGATGGCTTTTATTGCTCTGATCGCGATGATCAACTTTGGTTTGGGCAAAATCGATGACGTCGTCAACTTCATCACTTTTCATCACACTCAGTTTGATTGGGACCTAAGCCTCAAGAAAATTCTGGGAGTGATCTTTTCGCCCATCGCGTTCTTTTTGGGCGTCACCCCAAAAGATATGCTTCATTTCGGCAATTTGTTGGGGACAAAGATTTCCATCAACGAAATGATTGCTTACATTGACTTGGTCAATCTCAAAGGAGTTATTTCCGAGCGGTCCTTTATCATCGCCACCTACGCGCTCTGTGGCTTTGCGAATTTTAGCTCGATCGCAATTCAGATCGGCGGCATCGGCGGGATTGCCCCAGAACGACGGAGCGATCTGGCGAAGATCGGACTCAAAGCGATGATCGGTGGGGCGTTGGCCTCATGGCTCACCGCCGCGATTGCTGGCATTCTTATTTGATTTTGTGCGATCGGATCATTCAAGCAAACCGTTCTGATGTGGATCGGCTGGGCAATGCTCGGTCGACAAATTCGAAATGTCAGGCGCCGCATGGATTATCAATCGTGTCGATTGCTCCAGTGAATCATTGTAACGGCAGTCCTAATTCTCATACTGGGAATTAAGATGCGGAATTGGATGCCTCTTCGTAGCACAAAAAGGAAAACATGGGATCACAACACATACAAGAATCGCTGGAATTTATTCGCCAAAGGATAAAAGTCATCCCGTCGGCGGCCATTATCCTGGGGTCAGGATTGGGAAGCTTTGGCGACGAATTGACTGATAAATTGATCATTCGCTGTCAGGACATCCCACATTATCCTGTGCCCCAGGTGGTAGGACACGAGGGAGTTTGGATATTGGGGCGCTTAAATGGGATTTCAATTCTGGCGCTGAAAGGCCGGGTTCATACGTACGAGGGGTATACCGCCAGGCAGGTGTCTTATCCCATTCGATTATTGGCTGCATTGGGGATTCAGCGGCTGGTGGTTACCAATGCGGCCGGGGCGATCAATCCCGATTTTGCCCCCGGCGATTTCATGCTCATTACGGATCATATCAATTTTTTATTTGATAGCCCGCTCATCGGCGAGAATCGCCTGCCAGCCGAGCAAAGGTTTATCGATCTGTCGCAGCCGTACGATCGAAAATTTATCCAGGGGGCGCTTGATGTATCGCAGCAGCTCGGCATTCCTCTGCGCACCGGTGTTTTGATCTGCTTTCCAGGCCCGTCATACGAGACACCTGCAGAAATCCGCATGGCCCGAATCATGGGCGCAGATGCCGGCACCATGTCCACCATACCAGAGGTCATCGCCGCTCGTCAGCAAAACATGCGAGTGCTGGGGATATCTTGTATCACGAACCTGGCTGCTGGGCTATCGGATAAAAAATTGAGCCATGAAGAGGTGACTAAAACAGCGGATGCAATAAAAGATAAATTTGTCCTTTTGATGAAGCAAATCCTAAAGCAGCTTCCCAATTGGTGAGCATCTCTTTTAAAAACCAAAATTTTTCATAGGATGATGTTCATTGAATAATTTTGCGATGCTGAGTTTCGTCATTCCAATGAAAAGAATTTTTTATCAAGCATGCTCGACAACCATAGCCATTTTTGCAAGCGTTTTTATAAATGGTTCGTGCAGAAGTTCCGCAACCGGGTTGTTATAATGGAATTGCCAAGGCAACCGATGAGATCAACCAGAACCAAGCAGAACATGCAAATGCCCAATAAATTGGTGCTGTTTTATTTGAAGCTCTACAAAGCCTATTTGTTGTTCAAACGATTTTGGCTGGATGTGGAGTTACGCTGGAAGCGGAAGCGATCGTTTTACATCATAAGGCTATACTTCAGTGCGCCATTTTCCTGGCGCCGTCGGATGGAGTTGCTGGAACATCGGCAAAAATATCTGCAAGTCATCGAATCGTGCCAGCGTCGCCTTCGTCGGCTCCAAGCCTCCTCGTCCCGCTTAGCGGAGTTGTATGAAATTTGGGGCCGCAATTTGCGCAATTTGAACCAATTCGATGAAGCGCTCCAAATGCTGCTTTTTGCCAAAGGCCAGTTGAAATCAAAGTCGCCCTCTCTATGGTATGAGCTTGGATTGATCTATTTTATCAAAAAGAATTATCCGGCAGCGCGACATGCCATGGAAAAGGCCCTGCAGATGGGCTACGATACTGTCTCGCTTCGGATCCATCTCGGCAAAATTTATTATCAAATGGGCATGCTCACTCGCGCTGAGGAATGCTTTAAACGAGTGCTGCGCATTTATCCCCGCGAGGGGAGTCTGTACTTCTTGCTGGGAATAGTCTACAAGAGCAATGTGGAATACCATCTCGCCATTGAGGCCTTCAAAAATGCCATCAAATATGGCAGCAATCAAAAAGAAGAGCACCTGGGGCTGGCTGAAATCTATACCCGGCTGGGCTATTGGCACGAGGCCATTCAGGAGTACAAAGAGATCTTGCGCTTCGAGTCGAATAACTTTATCGCTCATTATTTCTTGGGTTGGATCTATGAAATTCAAGGTCGGGAGGACGAGGCCATTCAGGAATATCTCTGCGCCAATAAGATCGATCCCAATGACGAGGACACCAAGCAAAAGCTGATTCGCTTGCTGGCATCACCAGTTATCCAGGAAGAATGTTAGGAGTTTCAACGGATGCAATTGGATAAAATCATTAAGGCAGCTCGCGGCGATCACCCCGTGTCGCTGTTGCTTAAAAATGTTAATTTGATCAATGTGGTCTCTGGTGAAATCTATCCCACTCATATTGCGATTGATGATCAATTAATCATTGGGATTGATCAAGAATACGAGGCCCAACAGGTCTTGGACCTATCTGGCCTTTATGCTGCTCCTGGTTTTATTGATGGTCATGTGCATATTGAAAGCTCCATGGTCACTATCCCCCAATTTGCCCGAGCAGTGGTTCCGTTGGGGACGACGTCCGTCATCGCCGATCCCCATGAAATTGCCAATGTGTTGGGCTATGAAGGGATTCGGTTCATGATGGAGTCGGCCAAGTACAATCCACTTAATGTGTTTTTTACGCTCCCTTCTTGCGTACCCTCGACCAAGTTAGAAACTGCAGGCTCGCAATTGCGAGCGTTCGATATTTTTCCGTTCCTACGTGAAAAATGGGTCGTGGGTTTGGGGGAGATGATGAATTTCCCCGGCGTGATCAAAGGCGAGGAAGAGGTGCTGGATAAAATCAAAATTTCCGCTGAAAAACGCATCGATGGTCATGCCCCTGGAGTGACTGGCAAAAATTTGAGCGCTTACATTGCTGCTGGCATCACTTCCGATCATGAATCGACCACACCCGAGGAGGCGCTGGAAAAGCTGCGCATGGGAATGTATGTGATGATTCGCGAGGGGACTGGGACAAAAAACTTGCGCGATCTATTGAAAATGGTGACTCCAGAAAACAGCCGGCGCTGCATTTTCTGTACCGATGACCGGCATCCCCATGACATCCTCGATGAGGGACATATCAATTTCATGATCAAAACGGCCATCGCCTACGGCATCGATCCGATCTCCGTGATCCGCATGGCAACCTTGAACCCGGCAGAGTATTATAATTTGCGGAAATTAGGCTTCATCTCGCCCGGCTGTTTTGCCGACATTGTGATCATTGAGGACCTCCATCGCTTCAACATCCCCATGGTGTTCAAGAATGGGCAGTTGGTTGCTGAAAATGGCGTGATGCTGCATGAATCGCGCTTCAAACCTGAGGTCAAAGTGCGCGGCTCAGTGAACATTAAATGGTTGGAAGGAAACGAGTTTCAGATCCCTGCCAAGAGCCAGCGCTGCCGTGTCATCGGTCTCATCAAGGATCAAATTGTCACCCAATCGCTGGAGGAAACGCCGAAGATCATCGATGGGTGCGTCGTCTCCGATCCTGACCGCGACCTGCTGCGCTGCTATGTGATCGAGCGACATCACGCGTCAGGTAATATTGGCAAGGGGCTGGTAAAAGGCTTTGGGCTGAAAAAAGGCGCGATCGCCTCATCAATTAGCCACGATTCGCATAATATCGTGGTGGTGGGCGTCAACGATGAGGACATTTTCAAAGCGGTCACTCAGATCAACAAAATGGGCGGCGGCCTCTCCATCACCTGCGACGGCAAAGTCCTCGACGCATTAGAGCTGCCAATCGCTGGGCTGATGTCCACAGAACCGCTGGAAATTGTCAATGCTCGGCTGCAAAAACTCAATCGCCTTACCCGAGACCTGGGATGCGTTGTGGCAGATCCGTTTATGGCGATCTCGTTTCTCGCACTCCCGGTCATCCCGAAATTGAAAATCACGGATCTCGGATTGGTGGACGTCGATAAATTCGATTTTGTCGATCTGTTCATTTGATACCAATGGACGAAGGCTGGTTTGCCATGAGGGCGCTATTCGGTTTGTGTGATCAGCAAAAATTGACCTCATCATTGGCATCAAACTGGCCATCGGGCGAAAAATACATTTTTCGCTTGAAAATAATGTGGATGCTCGGTCTTTTCATCGCTTCGCTACATCGAGACATTTGGCCTATCTGACAAGATTCTTGCTTGCTGTAATCAACTTGATCTTCTTATGAGTCAACGTTTCAGCCGAAAACTTTCCCGCGCGCCAATTGATCGATCTCAGGTATTTGGCGATCAGTTGGGTTTCGGATTTCCGCATCTGACAATATAAAATTCCCATAGCACTGATTCATCATTCGGAGGTAAAACAGGGCGAATTATGAATAGCGATTTTATCGTTGTATTGGTCACCGCTTCAAATCGCCAGGAGGCGGAACTAATAGGCCAGGCCTTAGTTGAAAAAAAGTTAGCCGCCTGTTGCAATATCGTCGAATCGATTGGGTCGATATTTTACTGGCAAGGCAAGCTAAACCAGGAACAAGAGGTTCTGCTCATCATCAAATCGGTGAGGGCGCGGTTCGATCAACTCGTCAACACGGTGAAACAATTGCATAGCTACACCACTCCAGAGATCATTGCGCTGCCGATCGTTATGGGCTCACCAGATTATTTGAATTGGGTGGCAGCAGAGACGAAATAGCATGTGAGCGGATGGTGGCCTGATTGCCGGATACATCTGTCACCATGCGCAGCGGAGCGGATGAAACTTTCGAAGGGACGAAGGGGTGGGGTCTATTCAGAACGGTTCAACCGCAGGCTGTCTGAAGCTTGTTAATACCGCGTCACGTTCTGTTTTCGGGAGCAAACGGAAAAATCGCTCAGAAAAAGACAATCGGCGCAACAACCTTGTGCGGAGGTTCGGTACGGATGAACCATTTGGGCAGGATGAACATTCCCATGCGAATTTCGTCAAAATTGCGAGGCTTGGTCTAAGTTTCTTTGGGAAATTTTACGATGGAATTGACGATTCTTGGTTCTGGAACTGGAATCCCATTGCTCGATCGAGGGGCTCCAGGCTATTTGATCAAAATCAAAGATGAGCCGCTCCTCTTTGATAGCGGATCTGGCATATTGCTGCGATTGTTGCAAGTGGGAGTCGATTATAAACGATTGAAGTACGTTTTCTATACCCATACTCATTCCGATCATACAGCAGATCTCATCCCGCTAATTCAAGCATTGCGGACAACGCCAGCCTTTCAACGTATCGAAAAACTGCTGCTGCATGGGCCAGTCGGATTTGCTCAGTTCCTGAGAACACTTAGCCAGGCGTTCGGCTCATGGCTGATTTCGCCCGATTTTCCGCTGGAAATACAGGAACTCCGGCAGGACCGCTTACAATTTGCTGATTGGAGGATTGAAACAATCCCGGTGAAGCATAGTCAATCTGCTATTGCATACCGAGTTGAGGATGGGGAGAGTCGGTCTATCGTTTATGCTGGCGATACCGATTTTTGTCCTGAGATCATCGAACTTGCGCATCGAGCGGATATTTTGATATTGGAGTGTTCGTTTCCCGATGATGCCAAAGTTGCGGGGCACCTAACGCCCAGTCTGGCAGCGGAGATCGCTAACCGAGCGAAGTGCCGGCATTTGATCTTGACGCACCTATATCCGCCGACGGAGCCGATCGAGGCTGAAATTCGAGACCGATGTCATCGCATTTTTTCGGGTCAGATTTCGATTGCCCGGGATTTTATGAAACTAACCATAGAGCCGTAGGTGTTGACCTTTCATCGCGACATATTTCGAAAGCATTTGATCCAGATCGCGTTCGTGATCTCCATTTTGCTCCATGTGCTTGGCTTTGTGAGTTACCGTCTGATCGGATTAGTGCCGCTTGTACCGATTCGACTCAGCGAGCTGCTGAAACAAGCGGATCAGGATGAGCAGCGAATGGTGTTTGAGCTGGTGGAGACCCCGGAGGCGGCCCGAAGCGAGCAGCCGCCCAAGGAAGCGCGTTTGCTCTCGGATAAGAATACGATCGCGCGCGACCAATACGATCAGAAGGATAAGCCGGATGGCGATCCCTATTCAGAAGGCGATTTGGATATTAAACAATGGCCAGAGCCTGCCAAAGACATGCCGACCCCGGCCGCTCCGGCAAAGGTCGAGCCAGATCAGGAACCAGTTGCGAACGATCAACTGCTGGCGAACAACCGAATTCGCTATGAACCCCCAAAGTTTAGCCGACAGGAATTATTGAAAAAGAACTCGTCGGATGGCAACGATCGATGGAGCGAACCATCCGCAGAGCGACCGCTTTATGAAAATCGAAAGTTCAGTGCCGAAGACTTGGGTGGCTTCAGTTTTAATACGTACGCCTGGGACTTTGCGCCCTACATGTTGGAGATGAAGCGGAAGGTGGAGCGAAACGTTTTTCCGCCGCCCGCTTTTACGCGAATGGGATTGATCAGTGGCGAAACCGTGTTGCGATTCAAAGTGATGCCCAATGGCGAAGTGAAAGACCTGGTCGTGCTCCAATCCACCGGTCACGAATCATTGAAAGAGACCAGCGTGAATGCGATTAAAAACTCAGCACCGTTTCGCCCCTTGCCCGCCGATTTTCCAGAGAACTATCTTGAAGTCACCGCCGCCTTCAATTACTATGTGAGACGATGAGTGATCAATTCGTGTCGATTGAGGCTGGCAGAACAAAGAATTTTCTCGTTTCGATCCGCTTGCGGCCTGGCAGCAGGAGTCGGGCAATGATTAGTTTCTGCGATTTTGGAGAACGTGAATTGCCGACAAAATATGGAGGTTGAGGAATTACTCGGATGTACGATGCCTGGATGTTTTTAGAACGCGGCGGGATCGTCATGATCCCGTTAATGCTTTGTTCAATTATCGTGGTGGCCATCGCTATTGAACGGGCAATTGTGCTGCGCACAAAGAAAGTGCTAATTCCTGAAATTATTAATGTCATTGAGACCATTAAACAGCCGCAGGACATTCATCTGGCCTTGTCGATTTGCCAGAAAAACGAAGGAGCATTTGCTCATATTGTCCGTCTCGGCCTGGAAAATCGCGATTTGCCCAGCGATCAACTCAAAGAATTGATCACCGATCAGGGACGGCAGGAGGTCCGCTCCCTGGAGAAGGGGTTGGTCATCATCGAAACCATCGCCGGGATCGCACCGCTCTTGGGGCTATTGGGAACTGTCACCGGCATGATCAAAGTGTTTACCGTGATCTCGCAACAGGGATTGGGACAAACCCAGGCGCTCTCGGGCGGTATTGCCGAAGCATTGATAACCACCGTGGTCGGGCTGTCCATCGGTATCCCGTCGCTGGTGCTCTATAATTATTTCACCAATAAGGCCGAAAATTTAATTCTTGATATCGAGAAATTCACTTCCGAGCTGCTCAGAAAAATGGCCAGATTTCAAGCCTCGATGGCTGAAAATCAACGAATCGAACCAACATAGATTTTTATTGCACGAACCAGTATGGATGTTTCAGTAGATAATATGAGGATCGGGCTAAACGCCTCTGGCGCGATTTACCCAGTCCGCTCAGCTATCAATTTTCAACCCCCAGCAGATGGTCCCCAAAAATCGCTTGGGTGAGCCTGAAGGGAGGCCCTTTTCAAATGATGAACATAGCGGTTCGGTGCCATAACATGATTCTAAAATTGAATTCTCAGATCGGATATGCAATTTCATGAGAAAAAAAGGCGCAAAGTGATTATCAACATCACCTCGTTGATCGATGTGATGTTCTTGCTGCTGATATTTTTCATGGTCTCATCGACCTTCATTGAGCAGCCAGGGATGAAGTTGGAGCTGCCGGAATCCAAAAGTGCCACTATTGAGCAGATCAAAGAATTGGTGCTTGAAATCACTGCTGATCAGCGCATGTTGCTGAACCAGGAACCGGTTGACCTGGATCATTTGGAGGGGAAAATCAAAATGCTATTGCCCAACCTTGCGGAGAAATCATTGGTGCTGAAAGCCGATCGCAGCGTCCCGCATGGCACTGTGGTGAAGGTGATGGATATCGCCAAATTGAGCGGCATTGAAAAACTGGTCATCGCCACTCGGGCCGTCAATGAATAAATCGATCTGTTTTGGCCGGCAATCATAGAAATTTTCATGATGGTGGTGAGCAGATGGCGGATAACGGCGAGAGTCGTCCTATGAAAAATTCTTAGCGTTTTATTGCTGAATCAGATTGTTCGAAATCCCTTTGCCAATCACCTTCCTCAAAAGGTTTTTCCCTCATTAGCGATGAATTTCATCATTAAATCCGTTGCAGCCCTTCAAAGGCGGGCCACCCAGTCGCGGTCCTGGGGAATCAGGATTGAAAATCTGATTTCCATATCGTGGCTTTGAAGTTTCAGATAACTTTGCAAGCGCCAGCGAAGCCAACCATCAATTTATCTTGCCTATCAATCCGATTCCCCAGCCCATCGAACAGCTATTTGCCTCTATTTTGTCTTTTCGTGGCGTAATACTCAATGACGCGATCGAGAATCCCATCTAAATTGACTGAGGGCTGAAAGCCAATCAATGACTTGATTTTGGTTAAATCAGGGATCCGGATCGCCATGTCTTCGAAGCCCTGTTCGTACGCCTCATCATAAGGCACATATTTGATCACAGAGTCGGAGTTGGTCTTCTGGATGATTTTCATCGCCAGATCTTTAATTCGAACCGGTTCGGTTGATCCGACATTAAAGATTTCTCCGACCGCTTTTGGATGATTTGCCAGGGAGATCATGGCATCCACCACATCGCTCACATAAGTAAAGCATCGGACCATGTTGCCATCATTATAGACCGTAATGGGCTTGCCATCCAGGGCTTGCTCCACAAAGCGCGGAATCACCATGCCGTAGCGCCCGGTTTGCCGCGGGCCAACAGTATTGAACAAGCGAACAATGACCACCTCAAGCTGTTTCTCTTTATGATATGCCAATGCCAAAAATTCATCGATCGCCTTGGAGCAAGAATAGCTCCAGCGATTTTTGGTCGTCGGCCCAAGCACCCGATCATCAGTCTCCTTAAATGGCACCTGCGTGCTCTTGCCATAGATTTCCGAGGTTGACGTAATTAACACTTTTTTAAGATAGCGATTGGCCAGCTTCAGCACCATATCGGTGCCCAAAATATTGGTTTGAATTACCTCTACTGGTTTGCTCACAATCAATTCCACCCCTACGGCAGCGGCAAGATGATAGATGATATCACACTCGCTGACCAGGCGGTCCATGACTGTTTCGTTTAAAATGCTCTCCACTGCGATGCTAAACCTGGGACTTTTGATGAAATTGGACAAATTTTCCAGTTGGCCAGTGGATAAATCATCGATCACCGAAACGATTTCCCCTCGTCGTAACAGTTCTTCTGCCAGATGCGATCCAATAAAACCAGCTCCCCCAGTGATCAATACTTTCATATCCCTTCTCCAAATTAGCTGCTTATGATTACCAAGAATCGTGTTAGTTAGTTCTTATAGCAAAATTTTAAAAATAACCCAAAATCTCTTGCCGTCTTTATCAACTAAGCAAATGAATGGTGATAGCCTGTCTCTCTGAGCAGCAAAGCAGCACGAAAGTCCTTATCCAACCCCTCATGGTTTGGGTAAAAATCCATGGATTGCTCGCTGCTCGCGTCGTTCAGAATGCCATTTCACTGTTGATGTGCCCCCTATGATCGACGTGCGAAAAGGTATCTCGATCCTGGCTCGATTGAGTGCCGGATTTCTGGTGAAATTCCTGTCCGCTGGCTGATAGAACACGGCTGCATTGAATGGCGATTTTGCCCCAGATATAAGAAAAGCTCTTTCGGGGCGCTCCACAAAAAAGCACCGAATCATTGCCCTTATCCCATCCGCAATTTTCTTTGCACCGCGTCGCTCGGCATGAGAATTTAACCGAACCAACAAGCGCCCATTCGAGTCCTTCTATTGCTCAAGTGCGATTGTCATTGAAATTTTGAAGCACACCCAGACAGTGGCTAAACTGAAGCTTTATCGATTTCATGTTAGCGCATAATCACCAATTTCTCGATGTGCTCCGATTGCTGTTCTCCAGCGCGAGCCACCACTTTATACAAATAAACCCCATTGGCCAATTCGTTCTGATCCTGGTCGCGGCCATCCCACTCCAGATGCTGAAAGCCAGCATCCAGGGAATGAAACTCTAACGTGCGAATCAACCTTCCAGCCACTGTGAAGATCTTAATGGTCACTTGATCCGCTGGCTGGGTCAATCGAAATGTGAACTCGGTCCTGTCATGAAATGGATTGGGAAAATTGAGCACATTCAGCAGCCTGAACTCACTGGTCACCAAAAAGTCATCCCGATGATAGCGGAGATTATTCCGAGCATCTTTGACGAATATTTCCAGCCGATGCTCACCATCCTTCAACGAAGGAGTAAAGCGAACCCGACCACGCAATTTGGGCTCGGACGAGTGATCGATTGGAACAACCGTGACAATTTGTTCATTCCCAGCATAATTTACCTTTTGGTTGTCCAAAAATAGGGTGACACGGGTGGTATCCGCCTGAACATTTAATCGCGTGTCATCGTAAATGTTGATCAAGATAATAGGCTGGCTGGACACATAGTCCCCTGGCACCAGCCGCTTTCCATCATACGTCACAACGATCTCCGGCCCAGCACTATCGGCTACCACGAAGATCGGCTGCGCATAGAAATTGTTGGCTTCCGAGAGTTCATTCAGCTCATTATCCGGATCGAGCTCGATGATGAGCTCACCGTTGCCCATCCAACCAGATGTTTCCCATGGTTGCTCGATCACCCGAAAGCTATCGATCGGTATCCGGGTCACCATCCGATCTTCGCCCAATTTCACGCGACCGCTTTCGGGCATCCGGACGGAAAAACGAATTTTTACCGAATCAACAATTTTCATGCCAACATTATGGACGCTCAAACGCAATTTGAGCGTCTCGCCCTCCACCAGTGTATCGGCGTTGCAAGTGACCACCTGATAGCTGATGGCTGGATCCGATACTGGCGCATAGGCAACGCTCCAGTCTTGGAGCAAGGGCGTATTTAATCCTTGGTCATCAGCTAAATTGGCGCGGAGCTTGAGCAGCGGATAATTTCTCGCATCGATCGCAGTCAAATTTTCCCGATCGGAATTGGTCAATCCCACGAAAAGCGTATCCCATTGAGACATTCTTTTATTAAAACCGATCACATCCAAGGTGATGCTGGAGGAAGGACTTCCGATGATCTGATGCCATGATAGGAAATGCCAGCCATCGGCTGGACCGATCGGCGTGGAGACCACGGATCCCCGATGATGATAATTGAGGAGCGTGTCTCGCACCGTGGCAATGCCTTGGGTAGCAGGGACATGGGCTTCGGCCACGCTTCCGATCGGCGCACCTTTGATGCCTACCATGGCCCAGGAATCGCGAAATTTGACCTGGCGACAGTATTGGCTGCCCAGACTCTCCAGCGCCTGGTAGGCCTTTTCGGTCATGCTGTAGCTGCCCTCATCCATAATGGCGATCAGCACATAGGTGCCAGGAGCTAAATCGAAGATCAAATCGGCCATGGCATTGGCTTCGTCCTGAGAAGCCAAGGTGTCGTAACTTTTAACCCAAAGGATTTGTCCGTCCCCGGCTTGGATCACTACCACATTGTGGCCGCGTCGAGCCTGGATTTGCGGAATGCCGTTTACCAAAATTCTTGCATAATTGCCATCCTCAAATCCAGCGGACACCAAATCGAACATGAAGCGGCGCTGGTGAAGGCGCACGCCGCTGGTGCTGGCATCTGTGGTTTTGAACTCATTGCCGGCGAACTGCTCCAGACGTTGCTGTCGCCACAGCGAGGGACTTGCACCAGAATGTGTCAAGAAGGAAGCCATTACCCAATCGCTGGAACCCTGTCCGTCCGTCGTTCGGCAGCGCCAAAAGTAAGTCGTTTGGTCAGCCAGCGCCGGAATTCGCCACTGCGTGACAATTTCTCCTTGCGAGATGGGGGACGATTGAAGGAGCGAAGGGGTCTGGAATGACGGGTTGGTATCAACCTCAAAATAATAGAATCTCGTTTTATGTGCTGATAAAGGAGCCACCGGATTGTTTACCTGCAGAATGATATCCTGAGGCGAAATCACCTGAAAGTCGAAAGGCTTTGAAATGCTGATCTTTGATGAATATATATAAAGTGGAAAGTCGTGGTGATTATTTTTTTCATCAATTTCATCAATTCTATTTTCAGGGTCTAACATTATCCGAATTACATGTTGCCCGGCCTGATCCTTCAATCGCCAATGCAGGATGACCGAGTCCTGCAATCCCAATGGAGCCAATTTCATCGAGTGGAACAGAGGGATGATTTGTTGATCTCGAATATCGTACAAGTCGAGCAATACACTGTCTTTGGTGGCAAGTCCCCAATTGTGGATTTTTACTTTGATCGCGACCATCGAATCAGCCTCAGCTGGAGCTGCTGGCTCAAATATTACATCGGCTTGTCCAACGACCAAATCTGGTTTCGCAGGGAGCGCCAAGTCAGTTACGGGATCGCCAATGAGGGTGTATTGGTGAATAACACTGCTATTATAAATCCCCCCTCCATAGCTCTCCCATAATTTTATTTTGGCAAAAGTCGTCGCCTCGCCCAACGAATGGATGGTATCGACAAACGCAGCCAGGAACAAATTTCTCAGCAAAATATTATCCTGAAACACGAAGCCCCAGCCCGTGGTGCCCCAGAAAGCAATTGCCCCTTTATCCTCAGTAAGCACAAAATGCTCGGCAAAGCTGGTGCCTTCTGGCTCAGCAAATCGGCCCGTATGGCAGGTCATGCTGGTAATAAACGGATATTTATCTTTATTGGTCAATTCCTCAATATCGGGATGGTTGAACATCAAATCCCAGGTGCGGCTACCTGCATGACCAATGAAATTTACCCACATCATGCCGCGGTTTATCGCCTCTAAGATCTCCTGCTTCTTTTCGCCCTCAAAATAGCCTTCCGTCGTCTTATTGATCTGAAATGGCAGACAGCTGGCTGGCGGTGGAGTGACGTAATTGGTAATGAGAAATTTGCTCTGGTCTGTGAACGTCCGCTGTTCGCTTTTATTGAAGCCTCCAGTAATGAACAGCACGTTTTTCTTCCAGCTCGCGCTCGGCGTATTTTCGTATGCGATAATCTTTTCTACCACCATTTCCGCCTGATCTTCTGACGACACAGGAATTCTACCCACAAACATTTCGGGCAGAAAATCATCAGAACCATCGAAGCAAACATACCAGTTATCACTTACGGGATTACCATAGGAGGGGATATAGTTATCGTTAGCATTTAGCCCTGAATTTTTCTTAAAATCCCAACTGGCATCGCCGAAAAAAATGACGAAGCTGGGAGCGGGGGCTTGCCAATAATCATAGGCATATTTCAAAAAATCTTTGATCGCCTGGGGATTGATCAATCCGAAATTGAATTCATCGTAGATATCTTCCACGTCGACCACACTGACGCGCAGACCATTATGCTCTGCTCGGTAATCTGCCAAGCGCTGGGCGCTCGCAAGAAAATTTTTATGCGATATGATAATCAAATCCGCACCATGCTGGGTTGAAGTCAAATCTGAAGGCGTATCGAGAACTGCACGAGTGGGAAATTTTGCTCCTTTTCGGGAGACAGCGAAAAATCTATGAAGCGCGGTTGCTGTATCAGAGAAAGTCACATAAAAATCTTGTCCTGAACCAACAACCAAAATTGTATCTTTGACTGTAGCAACCCCGCTGCCCCGACGCTGGAGCATTTCTGGCACCGTCCCAATAGCCGCCCCTTTTCTGCCAATCATGGCCCATGAATCGCGAAAGCCCACTGATCTAATGAACTGGCTTCCCAACGACTCCAGCGCTACATAAGCAGACGAGGTGAGGTTCTGACTCCCCTCGTCCATGATGGCGAGCAGCACAATTCTCCCCCGGGGCAGTCGCTCAATATAGCGAGCCATGCTATCGCTTTCAGCCGCATAGAAATGCGTATCATAATGACGAGTATCCAATACCCGGCCGCTCGTCTCATCGATGACCACCAAATTGTGACCGCGGTGCCACTCACCAGTTATGTTTTCAGAATTGATTTGAAATCGCACAAAAAAACCATCATCAAACCCAGCGGAGACGACCTTGCAAATTAGCCTCTTGCCAGGCAGGATCGAAGGATTTGAAATCACCGTCTCATTGGTCAAATTGTACAATCGAATATCGGGATCTGTGAAACCCCAGAGCGTCATCTTTTTCATGGGATGTTCGCGGTCGACTACCGAAAATTCAATAGCATCGCTTTGTGCCTCGAACTGCCGGGGATAATCCAGCTCGATCCAATCCAGATAGAATTGATCGATCTGGGCGCCAGTATCCCCAACGGATACCAGTTCCAACTTGTTCGCGCCGTCTTGCAAAGAATCGAGGCTTATCTCAAAAAAGTGCTCCTCGGTACCATTGAAATAAAAATCACCGATCAATTTGCTATTAAACAAGACCCTCACATGATGGTTCGGACGAACCAGATCAATAGTGGTGCCGCGCAATTTGATTTTCAAACGGCTGAGAGTGCCTCGTTCTGAAACATTGGGAGTTGCAATGGTGATGATTTCTTTATCCCCTGGATAGAAAAATCGCCACACCCAGCCTTCACCGCTGACCAGCTCGGTATTGATTAGCGCGAGGTTGTTATCACCCTCGTGATAAACATTATCCTGTTCCAAATGAATATGTTCGATGTATTCAATAATTTCAGCGCCAGCTTCATTCGGCGAGGATCTGGATTTCAGGCGCAGACCATAACCTTCGCCCCAGGTGAGCCAGTATATGTCGCTATCCGTGTACGGATCAAAATAAGTATCACCGCCCCAATTGGGTTCACCATAAAATTGAATATAATCGTCGCGATCGAATCTGCCATCCTGCTCGCCATTGATGAAAATGGGGATCTCCTCGCCTCGATGATAAATCTTCAGGTTCTGGGGATTGAGAGCATTCAGATCAATTCCTATGCCGTTCAGATAATCTCCATCCAGTTGATAGATCCCTGGCTCATCAATATATAATTTATAAAAATTTGCATGAGAATGGTACCAGGCAGCCGATTTTTTAAGCTGAGGTGCTTTCTGATTCGAGGGAGACTTTGGTATGCGCCATTGTCGAGCCATGGGATAATTGGCCAGCAGATTTCGATAGAAATTTTCGAAATTGGCAGAAACGTTCATCCGCTCTGGAACAATAGATGGTGCGGCGAAAATATCAGTCTGATTGAAAACCACGGCAAATTTGAGCCGCTCGATTTTTTGCAGCTGTTTGGTCACAGGATTATACTGCACCGGATGAAATTCCACCCGTGCAATCCGTTGCTGCCGCAGAGTATGGATGGAGGTGATTTGAACTAATTCTGCAGGATAAAAGCTGTTTTGCGAGTAGCTCCATTGATCCAGATAAAATTGCTCCGTCAAATAACTGGTATCCGCGCTGCCTATCACTACCAATTGCGGCGCGGGATAAAGATTTTTTGATTCCATTAGCGATGATTGGTAATCCAGAATCTGGATGGTGGGAGCGCTATTCGCAGGAATGCCAATCAAAACAGCGGAGCAAGGAAGCTGAGGCTTCCCAGGATCGATAAGCCACTGGTAACCGTCGATCTGGGGGATCTCAAAATACTGACCATTGACAGATCGGCCAACAAATTGGAGCTGATAAGGCTTGATTTCAAATACGATCCTGGCATCACTAGACTCGAGCACCTCCACTACGCCCTCACTGGGTAGTCCCCAAGCAAGCCGCTGGGAGAGAAAAATTAAACAGGATAGCAGAATTAGCAAATTTAATTTCTTGGCACCAATCACAATCATAAGAATAACAATCGTAATTACCCGAAAAAGAAGAGCAATGCCTTCAAGCATTGTACTTCACAAGCTGCATAAATGCATGGCATAACAGCGCCGCATTTTAATCCTTCCACTTTTCTCTGGAACAACGATATTAATGTTTCTGACCCCCGATTAAAAAATATTGGACAAACCCAAGCTTTTTGAGCCCGATCACTATCGAGAGAAAAACGAACAATAATAGCAATAAGCTATACGGGCTACGGCTCGTATAGATGATGAACGCGATAACACCCCATAAGTAACTGATGGCGTTCATCAATATCACCACCTGCTTGTGGCTCAATCCCAGATTTAACAGTCGATGATGCGTATGTTCCCGATCCGCGACGAACGGATGGACACCTTTTCGTAAACGACGAATGAAAGCCAGGATGGTATCGGTAATTGGGATTCCCAGCACGATCATGGGAATGAGCAGCGCCACTGCCGAACCCGTTCGAAAGGTGCCATTTATCGAGAAACAAGCCAACATGAACCCGATGAACAAGCTGCCCGAATCGCCCAGAAATATTTTGGCAGGATTGAAATTGAAAAACAGAAAAGCCAGCAGCGCACCAGCCAAAATAACGGCAGGAAACGCCGAGGCGATATTGCCGAACCACAGCGAAATGGCGATGATAACAGCGGCAGCGCCCAGGCTAATGCCCGCTGCCAGGCCATCCAGCCCATCGATTAAATTGATGGCGTTGGTAATGCCGACAATCCATAAGAGAGTAAACGGCACGCTAAAGATGCCAAGCGATATGATTCCACCCAGTGGATTTATGATGACAGAAATTTTATAACCGAACAAAATTACAAACAGAGCAGCAATCGTCTGCATGACCAGTTTTTGATAGTAATGAATCCCTTTCATGTCATCATAAATGCCCACGATCAATATTAGCGAACCGCCGATCAGAAAAATAATGCCTTCCCGAACCAGCGTTTCAAATTGTTGACCAGCCAATAGCATGATCAGGACAAAACCCGCCAGATATGCCGCAAAAATAGCCACGCCCCCAAGCTTTGGCACAATATCCTGATGAATGGTACGATGATTGGGCCACGCGTAAACCCCGCACTTCAGGGCAATTTTTCTGATCAATGGTGTCATGATAATGGCAATGACAAATGCCACTATCCCCGTGCTAAGAAGTAGAATCATGATCAGCTCCTGAATTGATTGGTTGTTTCAATTAACAGCCGTTAATGGCGCAGTAATATACAAAAATATTTTGGATTAAACAGTAAAAAATTGATCATAAATATTTTTTATTTGTTGAACGTGCTGTCTAATATCGAATTGTTCCTCGACACGCTTTCTGCCAAGTTTTCCCATTTTTTCAGCCAATTTTTTATCTTGCAAAAGCTTTATAATATAATGAGCCACACTATCAGGCCTGTTGGGCGGTACTAAAAATCCTGTCACGCCGTCAACTACCAATTCATTATTGCCTTTAATATTGGTGGCGATTACAGGTTTTGCGGCGGCCATTGCTTCTAAAATCGATAGCGATAAGCCTTCCCATAATGATGTTTGAACAAAAATATCCATGATTTTTAAAATTTCAGGAACATCTTTTCTCCATCCCAAAAACCGAATATGATCTTCGATCCCCAATGTTTTTGCCATGATTTTTAAATCGTTTTTTAAATGCCCATCTCCGACGATTATAAAAACGACATTAGATATTTTTTTTAGAACGCTCGGTATGGCAGCTATAAAGTCCTGAGGAGCTTTTTGCTTCCATAAACGGCCAACAAATCCAACAATAAAATTATTTTCATTTAAATTTACTAGATGCTTTTTCTGATAAACATCCAGATAACTATCGAATTCATCCAAACAAATTCCATTATATACAAGCGACATTTTCTTTTCATCAATTATTCTCTTCTTTTTTGCATATTGCATATCAACGCTGTTCAGCAGAATTAGTCTATCCGTAGCTAAGGCTGCAATTCTTTCCAAGAATTGAAAAATCAGCACACTAAATTTTGAAGAGAATTGGTGAAAAGCAAAGCCATGCACAGTGTGAACAATAGCCGAAACGCCCGCCGCCTTCGCCGCCAGCCGACCTAAAAAACCTGGTTTCGATGAATGAGTATGCACAATATCAAATTTGAATTTCTTAAAAATGGCAATCAGTTTAATAAACGCCATTACATCAAAAAATGGATTGATCTCTCTTTTTAGCTCTGGCAAAATAATAACTGGGATCTGATTCTTGCCAAGAACATCGGTGAGCTCCCCTTCGCCACTGCAGATCACTTTGATATCAAACATATTCCGATCCAGGCGGACCAAAAAATCGACCATGATTTTTTGGACTCCACTCATTATCGGCAAAAGTTGAATATGTACTAATTTAATCTTTCTCAATTGGAAACCCAGTAACTGACCAGTGCCTGAATGAAAAACCAACTTTATCTAATTTGATTTACCAGTCGGTGGAGAGCAATCTGTAAATCCAACATGAGTGCAAAAAGCGGATTACTCATACGCAAAGGAGGATTCGTGGTGAACCTTTTATTAAATTTAACGGTTTTCTTTTGGCACCAATTAAATTTTGTAAGCCGATTCATACAATGCTAATGTTTGCTCTGCCGCTCTCCGCCAACTAAATGCTTGAATTCGTGAGTAACCCTTTTGGATTAAACCTTCCTTCAACAACTTATTTTTAACGATGGTGTCCATTGCTTCAAAAATGGCATTCACATCATACGGATTGACTTTTATAGCTGCATCTCCCGCAATTTCATTGGTTGCAGAGATATTAGATGTAATTATCGCCGTTCCACATTTCATAGCCTCTAAAATGGGCAAGCCAAACCCTTCATAAAGCGAAACAAACAGCAATGCCTCCGCATTTTTGTACCAGCGAACCAATTTTTCAGTGTCGACATAACCATCGAAAATGACATCATCACTCAAATTAAGTCGCTGAACCCATTGTAACGGCTCATCATACGAAGCATACGGTTTCCCGATGACAACGAGCTTGTAATTTTTATGGCGCTCTTTAAAGAGGCTGAAGGCCTGGATGGTTCTCACCAAATTTTTATGAGGCCGTTGCTCACCGACCCAAAGAAAATATCTATATCCGCCCTCCCCATGGTGATCAGAAAGCTTTGGGTCGCTATTCAATTTTTGATCATTAAATCCATCTTCGCATGCTTCATAGATCACCTTAATTTTATCGGGTGATAATTGAAAGAGATTGAGTAAATCTTTTTTGGTGCTCTCAGATACAGTAATTATCTTTTTTGCTTTTTTCAGACCCAAAAAAATATTCAATCTCGTGTATATTTTTTTTAATCGCTTATATTTTAGATAGGCATCATCCACCAACAAATAAGTCAAATCATGTATCGTAAAAATCGACTTGACTGGTTGCAATAAGGGAACATCCCAATTGGGGTAATGATACAAATCAGGTTTTTCTCTTAGCAGCACAAACAATAATAATAGCTGCTGCGAAATAGATACAGGTGATATATTAACATATTTTTTCACCAAATTTTGTTGTTCTAACAAATGGATTGGATGGTCCTTCCGCAATTGCGGCCTTATAAGAAGAACATAAAAATTTTGCCTATCAATTTCCAATAGAGACTTTATTAAATTATAAGTATAATTCCCCAATCCAGTTTGATGATCTAAGATAACCCTTGCATCAAAACAAATTTTCATGAGCTTTCTGTTCCAATAAATCTATTTATCAATTGCAGCGATTGCGTTTCGTTTATTAGTAATAAAATACAATGCTAAAAAGAGGAAAAATAGTTTAAAAATCAAAAAAGAAGTGACCACGGCAAAATCCCCTCTCAATTCACTATAAACAAACGGGAGCAAAATAGCATAGACTACAATAACATTTTTATTTTTTTTATTGTGTTGCAGCATTTCAAATAGTCCCCTGCTGACAACTCCAAATAAAAACATCCCCGTTATGATTCCAATAAGATGAAAATTGAGATATAATTCACCCACCAAAGAGGGTGCAATGGATACATGGGCGGAATAGTGTTTAGGATACAAATTTTTTGTGACAATTACTCCAGCGCCCTGGGGCTTATCCTCCCAGATTCGGGAGGGTATAGGCTTTAAAAACAAATTTAGAAATGTTTTGCCGATTTGAAAATCTATTTTTTCTGGTGTATATTTTATGATATCCGTTAATCGAATGAATTGATCGAAATCAGACATAACGGAATGGTAAATGGCTTCGAATTTAACCTTTGCATTGAAGCCTGCTTTTTTAACTGAAAGATCATATTTAGTAAATTCTCGATATTGTCCGAATAAGCTTAAGAAAAGCATAAAAACCAAACCAACAATGAATAGCGGTTTCAAATTTATTTTTTGTTTTCCATAATGGTAAAAGGCTAACAATGAAATGATTAATGAAATCACATGCCCACGTTCGCCAAGGAAAATAAACAATAGTACCACCAATATTAAATAAAGACCAAAAATAAAAACTTTTCTTTTAAGCTCTAAGACATAACTGAACCAGATCAACAAGGGAATTTCTGCTATCAGAACTGCCATGAAAAATAACGCTGACCCAGAGGTTATTTTTACCATGGCGGCATGGATATTATGAAAATAAAATGAAAATCCTCCCGTCAATTCTAAAATGATCAAAAATGAGATGAAGCTAATCAATGAATAGCTAATTAAAATGATTTTAAATTTTGTCAATGACCAATCTTGAGGAACTCTGTTTTTTTTTCGGATAAAAATTCGCCAGACTTTTGAATAGTAACCAATTTGAAACAGATGAAGACCGATTATGGCATAAAGCAAAGCTAATGAATAATACTTTTCATCCTCAAGCAAAAGCTTCTGTCGAAATATTACAAAATCAATGGCTTTGGCACCGAATAATAAAATATAAAAAAATGAAAAAATGGCTATCGGCGAAAATGGATCTATTTTTCTTTGATCGATCTTTTCGAAAATAAAGGGAGTGATGCCTACTAAAACCAAATAATTGATCAAAATTTTAAAAAGAAAAAAGTCTTTATTGATTGAAGCGATCAAGATGACAGTTTCTAAAACAATAAAAACGAAAAACCTCTTCAAAAACTGGTAATATTTTGTTAGCCCCTCATTCATGCCTTTCGCCACATTAATCCGTCTCGGAAGCCATTAAAGAGCGCTGCCATGCGATCGCTGATTGCCTCTTGATCATGGTAAATGAATTTTCTCAACAAAATTCGTGCTGCTCGTTCAATGAAAAAGTACTTGCCTATCAGGCAACTCATAAATAGTGAAGATTCAAATCGCTTTTTTAATAGCATTAAATGATTCCTCATGCGATAATAATCGACAAACTTTTTTCTGCTAACCTGTCGAACTTTGTGCCATAAAATTCCTTTTGGTGAATAGATAATTTTATATCCTCGTGCCTTTGCCCGCAAACAAAAATCAACATCTTCATAGTACATAAAATAATCGGTGTCCAATGGTCCGATTTTCTCGATGACTTCCCTTTTGATTAGCAAACAACAACCAGATAAGAAATCGACTTCTCGCTGTTGATCATATTGCCCCTGGTCGGTTTCCTTATCCCCAAAATGGAATGTCCTTTTGGTAAATTTGGTAATGCCGCCACCAGCCGACCAGATTTTGTTTGTGTTGCGATGCATTAAGGCATTGGGCTCTGTGGATTCAAAATAATAAATTTTTCCCCCTACCAATCCAATTGTGTCATCGGTGATAATTGTCTTTACCAACTCGGTTAAAAAATTTTTGGCAACGATGGTGTCATTATTTAGCAATAAAATTAAATCTGAATCCTTAGCATGGTCGATACCAAAATTAACTCCACCGCTAAAACCAAGGTTTTTGCCGGATTCCAATAGCTGAATAACAGGGAACCGTTCTCTGATCTGGGGCACTGAATCATTGTTTGAGCCATTATCGACTACGATGATTTGATAATTGGGATAATCGATCTGCGATAGCGATTCCAGGCATTCGACCGTATCCTGCCAATTATTCCAATTTAGAATAATAATGGCCACCGAAGGGAAATTGCTCTGGCTCATTGGGAATTCTTATTTGCTCTTTTTAGTGTTGTTATAATACGCTCAATTCGCATGATTTGCGGTTTGATTTTCTGGCCAATATGAAATAGCGAAACGAGAAAAAATTGGAGAACATCCCCAGCGTTACCAGATTGATGAAACGGATTTCGCGTCCCATCGCACTGCTCATTTTTTCGATCTCAAAACCAGTTTGCTCAATCATTTTGACCAAACTCGATCGGGTGAAAAATCGGATATGGGTGCTATCTAAAATTCCTTCGTGCTGATAATGCCATTTGCCGGCCAGCAATTTGACGATCATCGACCAATGCTGAACGTTCGGCACGCTCAGCAATAAATAGCCCGAATCTTTCAAATACGTTTTCAGTTTTTTCAGAACAGACCATGGATCATATAAATGTTCCAGCACATCGGCGCAAATGATGCCATCGAAATAGCTGGGCGCAAAGGGCAAATCTATGGATTGAATATCGCCGATGACAACTTTGTCCAAAACCGCTTGCGCCTGTTGTGCCATTTCGGCATTCAGTTCAATGCCCACGACTTCATTGACCTGCCAGTGATTTTTGAGATATTGCCCTGTGGCGCCGATGCCGCAGCCAACATCCAGCGCGCGCTCCAGCTTTATATTGGCAGGCAACAGTCGGAGCAGATCTGATCGCTGGTGCGAGTAATAATTTTTTTCTTTGGCAAAACTCACAGCCTCAGTTTCTCCAGCACAAATCCGATATTGCTTTTGTGTTGCAATAAAAATGATACGCCAAAAGACAGAACGAATAAGCCAGTGGAAAGCAGCGGACCCAGCTGCAATCGGTCAATCACGATAATCATCAAACCCAGAATAGTGATACCCAGCAGCATGTTTCGAATTAATCGCCGATCAAAATAGAAGATTCTGGCAAAAAAGATCGATCCCGTCAACGCGATCAGGAAGTTGCTGCTAATGCTGGCGATGGCTGCGCCGTGGTAACTCCAGATCGGAATCATAATCAAATTTAGGACAATATTGGACACGGCCCCAATGAACACCGATAGCAGGTAATATTTTTGAAATCCCGTAAACAGCAGCGGGGAAAGGAATACGGTGTCCAGATAGATAAAGAACAGGGCGATCGCCAGCAACCGAAGAATCGAGATGCTTGGCAAATAGCTATTGCCATAAAAAAATTTAATAAGATCAGGACTGCCAAGAAATAGCGCCCCGCAGATCAGTGCTGAAAGGAATAGCAGGGCCATGGAGAAGCCAGCCATGCCTTTTCTGAACAGTGTCTGATTATCTTTTTCGCTGGCGAAAAATGGGGCAAATGCCAATTGCAGCAAACCAGCGATCCCCACAAACAGCATAATGACTTTATAGGCCGCATTATACCAGCCCACCACGGCTGGCTCGTCTAACAAGCCCAACAGCAAGGTGTCAAAGGTATAATAGATGTTGATCAGAATCAATGAAGCAGCAATTACCCACGCTTCTTTGAGATACTCTTTCCAGGCAGCGAAATTTAGATCGCTAAACGAGCAGTGCCCAAATAGAACCAGAAAGATGATGAATAACGTAGCGCCAGCAAATAATTCACTGCCCCATCGTAGTAGCGGAACGGTTGTCAGATTCTCGCTGCCTTTAATAAAGCCCAAAATGGCGATCAGAAACAGAAACTGAACCAGGCCTCGTCCGATCGCCACGAATTGCATTTTTTCCAGCCCCTGAAAGGCAAAGTCGGAATAGATCGCCTGGGAGAAAACTAACAGCGAAGTACCTGTTAAAAGGAGCTTCATTTCTTTGGCGAAATGTAATTGCCAGATCACCACGCTAAAGATAATAAAGATGACCAGCGCCAATACCAGCCTGAGCGCAGCGATATTTACGTAATATTCTTTAACTCGGTCTCGAAATTTGGCAATTTCCCGGATGCCAAAAGTCGGCAATCCAGAGTTGACGATTAGGATCAAATAGGTCACTACTGCCTGAGCGAACGCCAGCTTGCCGAAGCCCGTTTCGGTGAGGGTTCGCGAAAGATAAACCGTGCTTAAAAACGCCAATCCATTGCCTATTGCCTCGCCAATAAATAGCCATAAAAAATTTTTGGTGATCCGTTGCGCAATATGCAATCTTCGCCTCTTTTCATTCCATAGCGATCTGCAACACGAAGCTTTGGGTATCATTTCGAACGGAATCCGCCTCGGCGGATGGAGTGAGAAATCTGTATATATCAGAACATCAATTCGTTAACCAGATTTCTCGCTTCGCTCGAAATGACATTTTTTTCTATTTTGCAGAACTCTATTCATTCCAATATTAGGAGTTAAGCCGTCTGGAGTTAAGCCGTCAGGCTTTTATTTTTTGACCGCTATTTTCGCCAATTTAACGAATTCCGCTACTTTTCATTTATGGAGTTAAGCCGTAAGGCTTTTAAAAATCCCATTCTGTGGGATTCCATTTCTGTGGGAGAAATATCATTTGACCCCAGCAATGGAACGACTCAATAAAAGGCTGACGCCTTAATTTCAGCGTTGGAGTTAAGCCGTCTGGAGTTAAGCCGTCAGGCTTTTATTCTTGACCGCTATTTTCGCCAATTTAACAAATTCCGCTAATTGGAATTAAGCTTTGTTTGGTTGTTTAATAAAAGGCTTACGCCTTAATTCCGCTGACGCCTTAAATCCCACTATAAAAGGCTAACGCCTTAATTCCAGCGTTGGAGTTAAGCCGTCTGGAGTTAAGCCGTCAGGCTTTTATTTTTTGACCGCTAATTTCGCTAATTCAACGAATTCCGCTAATTGGGATTACGCTTTGTTCGGTTGTTCAATAAAAGGCTGACGCCTTAATTTCAGCGTTGGAGTTAAGCCGTCTGGAGTTAAGCCGTCAGGCTTTTATTTTTTGACCGCTAATTTCGCTAATTCAACGAATTCCGCTAATTGGGATTACGCTTTGTTCGGTTGTTCAATAAAAGGCTGACGCCTTAATTTCAGCGTTGGAGTTAAGCCGTCTGGAGTTAAGCCGTCAGCCTTTTATTCTTGACCGCTAATTCCGCCAATTCAACGAATTCCGCTAATTGGGATTACGCTTTGTTCGGTTGTTCAATAAAAGGCTGACGCCTTAATTCCAACATTGGGAGTTAAGCCGTAAGCCTTTTAAAAATCCCATTCTGTGGGATTCCATTTCTGTGGGAGAAATATCATTTGACCCCAGCAATGGAACAACTCAATAAAAGGCTAACGCCTTAAATCCTACTATAAAAGGCTAACGCCTTAATTCCAACATTAGGAGTTAAGCCGTCTGGAGTTAAGCCGTTAGGCTTTTATTTTTTGACCGCTATTTTCGCCAATTTAACGAATTCCGCTAATTGGAATTACGCTTTGTTTGGTTGTTTAATAAAAGGCTGACGCCTTAATTCCACTGACGCCTTAAATCCCACTATAAAAGGCTGACGCCTTAATTCCAACATTAGGAGTTAAGCGGTCTGGAGTTAAGCCGTTAGGCTTTTATTTTTTGACCGTTATTTTCGCCAATTTAACAAATTCCGCTAATTGGGATTACGCTTTGTTCGGTTGTTCAATAAAAGGCTAACGCCTTAATTCCACTGACGCCTTAATTCCAGCGTTGGGGAGTAGGCTAATAATTCATCCCCAATGAAAGGCTCAGACCGTGTTCCTCAGTATCGCCTCTCAGCCCACTTTTGAGCTTTGCATTTTTAGCCATCGAAAACTGATAGGTAGCTTGGAAAAAGCATCCCTCAAATAGCTCATAAGAAAAATTCAATCCATAGGAACGGCGTTTCTCCAGAATGCCAGCCAGGAATTGGGTCTGCAGCTCATCGCCATAGCGATGCGGCTGTTCGACGTCGCCGCCGACATTTTTATCCGCCAGATTCGCCCCATGACGCCAAAATTCCGAAAACATCGCCAGCCTGGCATATTTTGAAAAACGATAATTGGCTTCGAAGTACAGATCATCCGCATTCGGGCCGATGGGATGGCCCAGCAGTGACGCATAATGCGTGTAGCTCAATGAATTCTCATGCGAGTACACATACGGCCGCAAGCGAGTGTACTCGACTCTCAGGTCCAGATTATCGATGCGGATGGGATCGACCCAAAAGGTGCCCAAAGAATAACCCAATTTATTGCCGTACCAATCCGTGCCCAATTTCGTCGTCGTGATGTCGTCGATGAGCAGCTCGCCGTAAAATTTGAGATTTTTGATGGCAGTGCATTTGAAATCCAGCCCCATCATCATATTATCGGGGCTACCGAGATAGTGCTCGGCGCTGCGAAAGAACATGACGGGATTGAGATAGGCTGGCTCGAAACTTCTGCCGTTGAAAATTACGGTTTCCGATAAACCAAGACTCAACCAGTGCCAGGGCAAAAATTCCAGCCGATGGCCAGCGAAGTATTTCTTCGGCTGCAACAGATCCTGCTCGTGCTCTTCGTAAGCGATCAATTGGGCGTAGAGACTGGTAAATTTGAATTGTTTGAAAATGAATTCCAGCTTGAGCTGATCGTACGAGGTGGCGTAATCGGACAGGACCAAACTGCCCGTATGACCGTTGCCCCAATAGTTGCTGAATTTGCCAAACGCCAACTGGAAATTTTTGTAGCCGACTTTCAAATAGGCGATGGTCTCATCGTGATAGATGTAATCGGGCGAGGTGGCCCGCACAAAGCCCAGCCGAGGCAACGTGTAATTGCCCAGCCGATATTTTTGCGTGCCCCACTCTTTGGAGTCCCGCACATCGATGAAAAAGCCGAGATAATTGTCCCAGTTGCCCCACAGGCGGAGGCCATTGCTATCCTGAAACCGCCGTTCGGTTCGCTCCGAAGAATCCGTGCGGCTGTAGCTGCGCTGACGATAGATGATTGGATCGAAAAAGAGCTGAAACTGGTCTTCGTGCCAGCTCAGAAAATTTCGATCGTTTTGATAAATGATCTTTGGAAGAATTTTCTGGACATATTTATGGTTTCGGATCCGCTGAATTCGGTTCGGGTATGGAGTTAAATGTTCCATCAATTCAGCCAGTTCCTCTCTGAATTCGATGTTGAGAAAATTTAATTGCTCTTGTTCGACCTGGTTCAGGGCATCTAACTGCTGGTGAACGGTGGCCAGGCAGCGAGCAATTTCCATTCGCGATAGTGGCCTGGTGGCATTTAAAACCCCTGGAAGCACCCGCTTGGTTTCCAGCCGTTCCAAATAATCATAGACCCAATGATTGAATGGAATGTAGGTGCTCTGGGAATAAGCATCAGTTATGTTAACTGTCAGGACCAAAAACGCCAAAATCAAAAGAAAATTTTTTTTAATGAAACAAGCTCTCATGATGTACTCAAAAGCAACGGCTGTTCGGATTTCAGTCCTTGAGAAGGCTCAGGGCCTCAAATAACAAATATCAATTTAGCATTCACCATTGCCAATTAAAAAATATTGTTCAAAACTGCCACCAGCTTCTCACTCGCCTTGCCATCGCCGTAATGTGCCTGCTGCTTGCCATTGGGAGAAAAATTTTCAATTGCCGCCAAAATCTTCTCGACATCAGCACCCACCAGGCAATTCCAGCCATCGGCAACGGTCTCCACCCATTCGGTTTCCTGGCGCAGGGTAATGCATGGTACGTGATAGAAATAGGCCTCTTTTTGCACCCCGCCGGAATCGGTGAGAATTTTTTTGGCGTTCTTTTCCAATACGATCATATCGATGTAACTTACTGGCTCGATCACCAGCACGTGATCGGCTTGCTCTATCGGCTGATCCAATTGGTATTGCTTCAAAAATTTCACGGTGCGGGGATGCACTGGAAATACGATTCGCTCCTTTGACTGGAGAATCGCTGTCAGGATGGCTTTCAGATTATCGAACGAGTCGGTATTCTCTGCCCGATGCAGCGTGAGCAGCAAATAGTTTTTGGGTTCAAGTTTCAGCCGATCCAAAATGTGGCTTTTCTGTTCGGCAATAGGGGCGAATTGGAGCGCCGCATCGTACATCACATCACCGATGTTATAAACGCCGTTGATAATTCCCTCGTTCGTCAGGTTGTTCACGGCCGTAGCGGTGGGGCAAAAGAGTAGATCAGCAATTTTATCCGCCACGATGCGATTGATTTCCTCGGGCATCGCCCGATTGAAGCTGCGCAGTCCCGCCTCCACATGACCAATTTTGATGTGCAATTTGCTAGCCGCAATGGCACCCGCCAGAGTAGAGTTGGTATCCCCATAAACCAAGACCAAATCAGGTCGTTCTTGTTGCAGATATTGCTCCACGCCGATCATCATCGCTGCGGTTTGGCGAGCGTGGCTATCCGAGCCAATGCCGAGATTGATGTCAGGGCGCGGAATACCCAGTTCGTCAAAGAACACTCGGGACATATTGTCATCATAGTGCTGCCCTGTATGGAGCAGTAATTCCTGATGTTGCCTTCGCAGCGCGGTTGAAACTGGCGCCGCTTTGATGAACTGGGGTCTGGCCCCGACGATGGAAACGATTTTCATTTTTTTCTCAAAGATTCAATAACCAGAAGCAAGATTGCTGACTTATAAAAAATATTTTTCAAAATTCCAAAAGCCAAAAAACAATATTCAAATAAATCTCAAATTCGAATAAACAATAACCATAAAAGAATCGGATTTAAAAATTGGGAGATTGGAATTTGTTTGGAATTTGGAATTTCGATCAATCCCATCCCTGGTTTTCCAGTAACTATCTTTTCAATTTCATAATTCTGATTCATCGATCTCTGCAATTTTCATCAGATGCTTCAATAGTCCAATTTTTAAAGGCCTACTGCCATGTATTGGAATAGAAATACGAGCAGGACTGCCAGATTTCATATAAACCTGGCGACTACTTTTATGCTTTTCAATTTCCATTCTTGGCGTTCAAATAGTTGGGCAAATTCTTTACCTGAGATCTGTTTCAAACCGCAATTTCAAATACCTTATGTTTATCTGAAGTTTTGATAGCTTTAATGTCAACTGATAGACAGGCTTCCACTGCTTCGTAAATATTATGAAGTAATTCCTCGAATGAGTCGCCCTGCGTGGCGCAACCTGGGATAGCAGGTACTTCGGCTCAATACCCGCCTTCTTCTGCCTCAGGAATAATGACTTTTAATTTCATGGCAACAACTCTTCCATAAGTTTAAAGGCGGACTCCATCTGTCAAATGACGGATGGAGTCCATCTTAAGTCAGTCCCATCCCTGGTTTTCAAGCAACTGTTCCTCAGGCGTGTCCCGAAAATATTTGGCAGGCACTCCTACCACGACCTGCCTCGGAGGCACATCTCGGGTGACCACTGCCCCAGCGCCAACCACGGCATCTTCGCCAATGGTAATGCCAGGCAGAATCACTGCTCGGCCACCAATGCGCCCGCCACGTTTCACCGTGACGCCTTTGAAATGTTTAAATCGCTCCTCGGTTCGTCCCAAGTAATTGTCATTGGTCGTCGTCACCATAGGGGCAATAAAGCAATAGTCGCCAATTTCCGAGTAGGCCGTAATATAGCACCCTGTCTCCAGCTTGCACTTTTTGCCCACGGTGCAGAAGTTTTCCACGGTCACGCCTCGTCCCACAATGGTGTACTCGCCGATGGAAACATTTTCCCGAATGGCCGCTGTATCAGCAATCAAAATGTGATCTGCAATTTTGCTGCCAGCATAGATCACCACCTGGGCGCCGATCATGCAATGACTTCCGATGACTGCAGGCGGCACTGGCTCCGCTTTGAAGATGCTTCGCTTGGCTCGCATTGGCTGCTTTCCGATCACTGTATTATCATCGATCCGAACCTGATCGCCGATGACCGTGCCTTCATGAATGACTACGTTATGGCCGATGATACAGTTTTTTCCAATTTGCACGTTTTTTTGAATGACTGTAAAATTTCCAACTAATGTACCTTCTCCAATTTTTGCTGTTTTATCAATCACGTTCTTGCTACCCATGTCTTCAATACCTTTCCATTAAGTCATATATTTTATTTTTTCGAATTTGAATTATTTTAAAGCTTAACTGGCGTTCCGCCCTGCTTCAGCGATTGCTGAGCGGCATTCAGCACCCGAACCACCCGCAGGCCATCCTCGCCATCGGAACGCGGCGTTTTATTGTTCAAAATGCAATCGATAAAATGTTGGCATTCAACCTTGAGTGGTTCAATGTTCTTAATGGTGGGAATCAGAATATCGCCGATCCTTAGGGTCAAATATTCTCCGAAACCAGCATAACTGCCCGTGAAATTAACCCCTTTATCATAAATTCTGATCTTTTCCGAGGCCTCCATATCATCAATCACGGCCATTTTTTTGGATCCGACCACCGTCACTTTTCGAATTTTATGAGGATCAAGCCAGCTCACATGAATATGCGCCATTTTGCCATCGGCAAAATGAAGGGTCGTAAACACCACGTCTTCGATCCCTGGCTGGATGAAGGACTGACCAGTACTTACCACACGAACCGGCTCCTGATTCATGAACATCAAAATGATTGCAATGTCATGGGGGGCAAAGCTCCATAATGAGTTCTCCGTCTGGCGAATTATTCCCAAATTAACCCGCGAGGTATAGATGTAATAAACCTCACCCAGCTCACCGGCATCGATCATCGCTTTTACTTTTTCGAAAGCCGGGTGATATTCGAGGATGTGGCCGACCATGAGCAGACGGCGCTGTTGTTTCGCCAGCCGAGTCAGTTCTTCGCCATGGGCCAAATCCAGCACCATTGGTTTTTCCACAAATACGTGTTTTCCGCGCAACAAGAACTGTTTTGCCAATTCATAATGCGCTTCTGGCGGCGTGGCAATGACAACCGCATCAAAGTCGTCGCGGCGATAAAGCTGTTCAATTTCGGTTGTCGCCTCAATTCCTGGGTATTCCGAGGCAACACGGGAGATCACCTTCTTATCATTATCACAGACTATGGACATTTTCACTTGAGGGAGATTATAGAAGTTTCTCATCAAATTCTTCCCCCAATTGCCAATCCCTACTTGCGCTAATCGGATGTGATTTTTGGTTTCGATGACTTAGCCCTCCTCATGGTTATGGTTTTTAATTTCAAAAGGTAATTTTTGATATATTCCCAATCCTTCTTCAGATCTTGAATTACGGTGCTGGTCTGATGGTATCGATCGCTTTGTTCTTTCAGTCGCGTCAAGTATTCTGCCACAAATGCCCAGAACATACTGAAGATCAAAGCGAGAAACGAGCCGACCAACACCAAAAGTTTTCTTTTGGGGCGAGTGCTAATTTCTGGGGGAATCGCTTCATCAAGCACCTGAACCGTCGGAGTATCTCGAGCCTCTTGAATCTTGGCCTGATAATATTGTTGATTCAGCAATTCCCAGACTGTTTCCTGGATTTTTACTTCGCGCATCAAATTGGCCAATTCCAGCCCCACCTCTGGGATGTTGGCAAAAGGAATGTAGAATTCCTTTTGATCTTTGATATCGCTTTGCCCTTTGCCATATTGAAGATAATTGTATTGTCGTTCCAACTCCTCAATTTCCTTTTTGAGCTGAACCACATAGACATTCGTGGGCTTCATGGTTTGCAGCACAACGCCCAGCTCGACATTTTTTGCCAGAATTTTGCCTTTCAGCTCCGCAGCTTTTTCAATGGCAGCTTTGGTCTGTTCTTCCAACGATACCGCTTTGTACCTCTCTTGAAATTTAACCAAATCCGCCGAAGCGGCTTTTAATTTTTCTTCAGTTATTTTGAGCTGGTTTTCGATATAGATGCGAGAATTTTTTGCACGAGAGCTGATCTTTTGCTTGTTTACTTTATCTAATGCTTCCACCAATGCATTGGCAACATCCGCTGCGAGGTAACGATTGTTTAGCTCAACCGTAAGCGTGATGATCCCTTCCTGAGAAGCTTTGACAGTCATTTTTGAAAGCAATTTTTTTCGGCCTTTTTCAAGGCTTTTTAAATGAAAAATTTGAAGCAAAGTCTTTTGCTCGGCTTTTTTAGAATTTTTTGGATACTGAAATTCCCGGGACAGCACCAAATCCAGTACGGATCGGCTTTTCAATATTTCCACATAAAGGTCTGAGTTTGTTTTGGTCTCATTGAGAATCAAATTTGATAATGGCGAATGATAAAGTGCCTCGAATAGATCGACTGGCTGTGCTTCGTCTGGCGGTAAAATCGTGGTCACTGCTGTATAGGTTCTTGGCAGCACGAAGCTGATCAATGCAATAGCCAATGCGACAACAACAACGTTCCTGACAATTGTTTTGCGGTGCTTATGCAACACTATCACGTAGTCCCAAAGATCGATTTCATCGGGATTTGGTTCTGTCAGCATGTATTGAATACCTCTGAATAATTATCGTTTGAGCGCGTTATCAATAATAAGATAGATTGTGGCCAGTTGGGCCATGATGGCAATAGTCTGGTTAAAGAGGCCCCACCAATTTCGATCGGTCTTTCGAGGAACCCAAATGATGTCACCCGGTTCAAGATCTTTTACTTTCTCATCTTCCAGGATTGCGCCAGTGACTTTGATGACCTTTGTTCCGCTCCTTTTTGCGTCCCAGGCGAGGCCACCAGCTTGTTGCAGATAATATTTGATCCTTTTGTTGGGCTTGTAAAGCACTCCCCCAGGTTTAGCCACTCGGCCAGTCACATAAACCACGCGAGGCGCTCGGGGCACATTTATGATATCACCGTCTTCAAGAATCGGATCTTCGGCTTTATTTTTCAAAACACATACCTTATAAAAATCTACCACGACTTCTGAGATATCTTGAGCGTTTTGTTTCATTACCAAATACTGGTACTCATTTTTGGACATTTGATCAGGGGTCAGGCTCATCAGACGCTCAAGTTCTTTATCGGGCATGGTTTTTACGCTGGGCCGAATGAGCGAGGCATCGCGGATGAGCGCTTTCTCTGTGAATCCACCTGCCTTATCGATAATCTCGCTCAGCCGAGTGCTGTCTTTTGTAATTGCATATATTCCTGGAAAATTGACTTCTCCGCGGACCTCAACGGTCGGGCCAACCTCCCATTCCGGAATGCGTCGAATAAACACCCGATCATCTTCTTCCAGCAATACATTATCCTCGCAGTTAGGATCCGTCATCAGTCGCTGCAATGGGATCTGCTTGAATCGTGTGGGCATTTTTGGATCGATTTTCGCAACCTCGCATTCGAGAATATAGGCGCTTCGAGTTAAATTGCCAGCTTTTAACACCAGATCCAATAGATGCAAATTCTCCTCGTAAGGATATTGTCCTGGACGTTTCACTTCTCCATGGATGTATACATATTTTGGATATGTCTGATCTTGAATGGAGTAAACTCGAATCTGATCTTCATTTTTTAAAATTACATTTGACGCACAGCTATCATTTTCCAAAACGTCACGATAATTCACATAAAGCACGGTGCGCTCACCATTTGGCAATAAACGACTGATTTCGATTTTATCCAAGAACGCCAAGTCTGTAAAACCACCAGCTAAATAAATAAGATCCGACAGTCGTTCGTTTGCCCCGGATTTCAGTTCAAATTGGGCCTGACGTTTTACTTCGCCGAAGATACTGACCATGGATTCTACCAGCGGAACGACAATCCTATCGTACTGTTGCAAAAATACCTCATTGCGCAATTCTCCCGTGAGCAGAAATTCATAAAAATCGACTGTCGCAATTAATTGATCCTGTCGATAGACTTTGATGTTGCGCAAGGAGCCATGGGGCGTTGGTCCACCTGCCGCTAATATCGCATCAAGCACTGTATTTAGTGAACTCAAATAATATTTGCCCGGGCGATTGACGTCACCTGCGACCAACACAGGGATTCGCTTGGGCTCAATAAGCATCACATTCAAGGTGAAGTTGTCATAATACTTCGATAGCTGTTTTTCCAACAACTGGCTCACCTGCTCGATGCTCATGTCGGCAACGAATAAAACTCCCACCGTAGGTATGTAGATCTTCCCTTCCACATTGACGATCACTTCGAAACTCTGCTGAAATTTCCCCAGCAAATATATCCCTAAACGATCGCCTGGCCCCAGCCGATAGCTGGAAGGAAACAGCAAACCACCCGCCGATAAACTTTTCAGCGATTCTTCGGTGAGCCCAAAGAGACTATACCCAAATTTGATCAGCTTGGCTGGAGTTTCTGTCCCAACAAAGGCCGGTGAAATGGTTTGCGCGGCGTGAACATCAACGGGCGCTTGCATCGTTTGCTGGCTTTGCGCTATGCTGATAAAACCAACGCCGCATAGCTGGGCCAAAATTATGTACAAAAATATGCGCATGGCGATGAAGAGTCTTGGTTGGCTGATGACAAAAATATTCAACATTTAATTACCTTTTTTAAACATCAAAATATTACAATTGCATTTTCCGATATGAATTTTGAATACCATAACAATTTAGAAAATAAATTATTATTAGTCAATAGAATTTTCTGAAATATTATGAAATTTAAAATTGGATCCCTCCCAAAAAAAGAAGGATCGGGTCAATTTTGTTGGCCCGATCCTGTCGCCTCGTGCAATGATCTTTGTCAAAAGCAAATTCAATTAGCAAATTCGTTTTGCATCATGGCTAATATAATTTGGTTAATCAATCCTGGCTGGTCGATATGAATATGGAGTTTGTAGAAACATAAGTTATGAATTACAGTTCGAAGTTAAAAGGGTTCCACTGGACGTTATTTAATCAGGATCATTTTTCTTACATGATGATAAATGATTGAGTTGGTTTTGGGATCCTGAGGGTTTAGCGCCTTTTTGATAACTAATCTTGAAAAGTAAGTACCAGTGGGTACGGGCTCTCCGTTTTCCTGTCTCCCATCCCATCGAAAAATATAATGGCCAGATGATTTGTGTCCTTGAGCCAACGTCTTAATGGTTTGTCCTAACAAATTATAGATGGTCAGCTCAACATCCCCATCTTGAGGAAGCTGAATTCGAATCTCGGTGCCGGCATTAAATGGATTGGGGTAGTTCTGATACAATAAATACATGTTCGCTGGCCCAAGTGATAGCGGATCTTCCATGTTTTCTGGATTGCCAGGCCGTTGAGCATTTTTGTTTTCAATGAGCACGACATACATGCTTTCCACGCCCTGTGCCCCTAAAGCAAGATTCCCTCCAAGGGTGATAATCCCAGGCTCGCACTCGCGTTCCCATAAATCCAGCTTCGTGGCATATTCTGAAACTCCCACATATTTGCCAATTCGGTAGAAATCATTTACCAGCCAATCGGGATAATTCAAGGCACGGCTATCGTAAGCGATGTATATTTTTGCACGTTCCCGTAATTGAAAGGATAAGAAATCATTTTCTGTTTTATCTCGGTCGTCATTGGCGGTTTTAATCCATAAATACCCTTTCATGGCCTCAGGGATACTTTTAATAGTGTAATTCCGATCCACATAATAGCGGTCGCCAACATCCAAATACGCCAATTCGTAATTTTCCTTGTTTAACCCCAGAACAATCGCCCCTTCAGCTACATCAAATTTATATTGGATAGATGTATTTGGAGCAATCCGATTGCGATTCGGAGATCCGTCCCTGATGTCATTTACAGTTAACACATAAGCTGTATTGGGTTGATGCTCCGAAGTCGTCAAATGCACGGTTTTTAAATTGTTATCCAGAACAGCGTTTAGCACTCTGATGTCGGGGCTGATAGAATAATTGCTGATTCGTTCGGCGGATTGTCGCTCAATCGTTTCGTTAAAAGTCAGTTTAACATACGTGGCATATATCACCGTGATATGCTCGATTTTGGGAGCCTCTCTATCCTGGTAGACATAGACGTATTCAATTTTAGCATTGTCTGCGATTATATTCGCGTTGGGCGACAGATCTTTGATATTTCTCACCTGGAGAGTGTAGGTCTCGCCAGTTTGATGGGCGGAAGTCGTCAGATGGACAGTTCTCTTGCTTGTATCCAGTTTCGCATCAACAACGACGATCCCTTTATCAATTTGATAATTGTTCTTATTTTCTCCTGTTTCTCGTGCAATCATCTCCGAGAAAGTGACATCAACATGATACTCGTCCAACGCTGTTGCCGTAACGATCGTTGGTGGCGTATGATCGTCAGGATGATAATCATAATAATATGTGGTGTTGGATGTTATCACATTGGCTGGTTGGGCCAGATCCTTCACGTTGTTTACTGTGAGCTTATAGGTCAGATTTGCCGTATGGGCGGTTGTGGATAAATGAACCGTTGTCTGGGTGACATCAAGAATCGCCACCAGCACTTTGACCCCATTGTTGATCTGATAATTATCGATCTGTTCGGCAGAGGCTTGCTCGACTTTTTCAGAAAAAACCACATCCACCAGGTTTTCGTTTCGAATATTCACCGTATAAATTTCTGGCGGCGTATTATCTATAACGATGTACCGATAATTCATCGAGCTGTTTTGTCGGATATAATTGGGATTCGATGCAAGATCGCAAATGTTATTTACCGTTAAAGTATAGAGGCCATTCGGCTGATGGCTGCTGGTAGTTAGATGGACAACTTTCTCATTTTGATCTAATTTGGCCAGCAGAACGGAAATCCCATTATTGATGGCATAATTGCTGACGTTTTCTGCCGAGGTTTTATTAATTGCCTCGCTAAACGTGACATCGACATGAGTGGCATCGATGACCTGAATGCCAACCAAATTTGGTGGCTCTGAGTCCTGAGGAATCAGTTGATAGCTCGCGCTGCTATTGGCTTGAATCGTATTGCCAGCGAGATCTCTCACCTGATTCACCGTAATGGTGTAACTTCCTGGCTGATGCGGTGAAGTCGTGATGTGGGCCGTAGTTTGATTGGCATCCAGCTTAATTGAAATGATGGAGATTCCGCCACTGATCTGATAATGTGAAGCCATCTCAGCCGAAGTTTTTTCTACAGATTCTGTGTACGTAAGTTCTAATTCTATGGCTGTTTTTAAGTTAACCATGGCAATTTGAGGAGGGGTGATATCGCTCATGGGAACGGTATAGCTTACTTCAACAGAAAAATCACTTTCATTGTAGGCGGTGTCATAGGCCGTCACAGCGAAAAAATATTTGACGCCCTCGGACAAATTTGAGATTGTGTAACTGGTGGTATTCCCGACATCCTTTACATGGGTATAATTTCGTGAAGACGTTCCCCAATAGACCTTATATCCTGATAAATCGGCCTCGGTATTTGGATCCCAGCTAACAATTACGCCTCCGGCTATGACTGCAAATGGAAAGGCAAGCGCAATGACGGTGGCTGCAATTAACCCTATGCGAGCGATTTGGCAAGTTTTCATCATGACAATCTCTGTTTTTCCTATTTAGTTTCATCATATTTCCCTCACATTAAAGTTAATTAGCTATCTTGCTCATCTATTTCATTTCAAAAAGCAATGATCATACCAGGATCCTTAAGATGATAACTGGCATATTTTCATGCATCTATATTTGATACAGGATTCTGTCCGCGATTACAATTCTAAGATATCGAATTCATATTTGAAAATCATCCATTGGTCGTGCAGACCAGATATTTCTTGCGACCGAATCGAGCGATATGACAAAGGCTATTCCCTGGAACCTCAAAGGCGAAAAACAAAAATCATCGGTTGAACGGATCGATTCTTAAAAGCACCAATGATCAGGGGTAGAAAAACACAAAAAAGCCCTCTTGATTGGTCGCGAGGGCTGTGATGGATTTTATTCAGCCAGATGATTAGACGTTTTTCTTCCAACTTGGATGGCTGATGCCGTGATATTTGATCTTATAATTTAGTGACCGAGGCGAAATGCCTAAGAGCTTAGCAGCATCTTTCTGAACCCATCGGCTGATTTCCAATGCCTGCAAAATAGCCTCTCGTTCGAGTTCTTCCAATTTCAACGTATTGAATCCCCAGTTGTCGCCCACATTTTTTCTTCGATCTCGGCCACCAGCCGCAAAATAATCTTTTCCAGTTAGGGCCAGGTCATCGGCAGTGATCATTTGACCTTCATCCACTACCAAGACTGCGCGTTCCACCAGATTTTTGAGTTCTCGGATATTGCCTGGCCAGTGATGATTTTTCAACAGCCGCATGGTATCCTCGGTGAAGCCGCGGGTATGTTTTCGAAGTTCACACGAAAATTTTCGTCTAAAAAATTCAGCGATCAATGGGATATCCTCGCGTCGCTCGCGCAGCGGAGGGACATTGATGGTAACGACGTTGAGGCGATAATACAAATCGTCACGGAAGTTGCCCTGTTCGATCTCCTTTAAAAGCTCTTTATTGGTGGCGGTGATGACCCGAACATCAACGCTGATGGTTTTATTCCCTCCAACCCGCGTAAACTCCTGATCCTGTAATACCCGCAAAATTTTGGCCTGCGTGGAAAGTGTCATGTCCCCAATTTCATCCAGAAACAGGGTGCCTCCATGAGCTTGTTCAAATTTCCCAATACGGGTCTGATAAGCACCCGTAAAAGCCCCACGCTCGTGACCGAATAGCTCGCTTTCCAGCAGATTTTCTGGCAGGGCTGCGCAATTCACTTTGACGAACGCCTTGTCCGATCGAAGGCTAATGAATTGAATAAGACTGGCAATGAGCTCTTTACCTGTACCGGTTTCCCCCTGAATCAAAATGGTTGCGTTGCTTTTGGCAACTTTTTTGATGAGTTTAAGAATATCCTTGATTTGAGGACTTCGACTCACCAAGGGATAATAATAATCAAATCCAAAATTTTTCCCCCAACTCCGTGCCAATTCTTCCGGAGCCTCTAAACTTGGTTCCTCCCAATTAAAATCCAGTTCTTCAGCTAAGTCGTTCATGATGGCTCCACCAACTTCTCGTATTTCAATAGCTCTCCCAATTAAAAATGACAACCCCAACCAAGTTTAGGCTGCGAAATCCCATGCTGTCGTGCAAAAAAACTTCGTTGGGGTTGTTTGTTTCGATGCGTATCCAAAGATGTCTACCCAAAAATTTTATCGGTGCTGCTAAAAAATACTTGCCTTTTCTGATCGAATTCGGTCTATATCATACACAAATATTATGCCAAAAGATTTTTTTGGATTTTATGACTTAGCTATCATTATGTTTTGATGAATTATAATATGCTATGCCCATATATTCTCCAATAATTCAATTGGATGCAGATGATTATCTTCTAAGATAAACAATCAAACCAATATTATCACAAAGCATCCGTTGAAACGGCTTTTGAAAGAAGATGCACATTATTCGATCAGGCGCTGAACTAAAATCACTCACCCGGGGCGCGATTTCCAAGACGGTGTGAAATGATGGCCTCTAACGATCGCAACTGCGCTTCGAGTGACTCATTTCCATCCATCGGCCAGAGATTCTTGTTCCTGAGGTATTGAATCAGTCTGATAACTCGGGGAGGTTCTAAATCTGTCTGCTCCAAAATCGTGCTGTGATGAAAGAGGTCGATCGGTTTACCATCATAACAAATTCTCCCCTGATTTAAAACAATCATACGAGGCGCTAACCGAAAAACCAAATCCAAATAATGAGTGATGAAAATAATCGTTTTTCCATGGGAATGAAGGCCATTCAATAACGCTACGATGGTTCTGGCCCCCATCGGATCCAGACCTGCCGTGGGCTCATCCAGTGCCAGCACTTCCGGCTCCATGGCCAAAACTCCTGCAATTGCCACGCGACGTTTTTCGCCCTGGCTTAGTTGATGAGGGGATCGCGACTGTATCTTTTCATCGTCAAGCCCCACCAACCGGAGTGCGTTGTTCACGCGACGGCTGACTTCGCTTGCTGGAAATTTCTGCATCATTGGGGCGAAGGCCACATCTAAAAAAACAGTCCGCTCGAATAATTGACTCTCTGGAAATTGAAACACCAATCCAATCCGTCTGCGCAGTTCCTGAAGCGGATAGTTTTTTCCCCAAATGTCTCGATCCTCGACATAAATACTCCCTGAACTTGGCCGAAGCAATCCAGTAAAATGCTGGAGCAATGTTGTTTTTCCTGATCCAGAGGGGCCCACAATGGCGACAAATTCCCCGTTAGCAATATCCAGATTGATGTCCTTTAGCACTTCAGGTTGATCGGGCAATTGAGAATTGTAGCGAAAGCAGACATTTTTAAAGCTGATTTTCATTAGCGTGTGTGACGAGGTTATGGTATTTTTCAAATTCAAGAATTGCAAAACGATCGGTCATACTGGCAACGTGATCAGCAATAACCCTTACTGATAAATTGCTCCTTACGCCCATAGCTGGAGACCAACCAGAAGTGTGCAATGATTCAATGTCGCTCACCTTCTTAAAAATATAGCTGGAGAGTCGGCTGGGATCCTCGAGATACATGTTAATGAGATTTCGAATAATGTTTTTATTGGTATGATGGATATCGTGGCCTTTGCCTTTAAAAATGATTTCTTGATAGATGAACTCATTGAGCTGAGATTGCATTTTGTCGATTCTGGGACTGAACCGAACGATTTCTTCATCGAAAAGGTAGCCCCGATTTTTCCGCTCATAGAACGACCTGATATGATCGAGCGTTGTGTGAATGATATCATCGATCAAAAAATTGATGAGACCATTGATTAATCGGTTCCGATAGGTGTAACGATCCCTGAAAAACAGGTCCTTCAATCCGAATTTTTGTTCCACCTCGTGAATGATCTCCAGTTCAACGACTCGTTCAAGCTCCACCAGTCCAGCGCGAATGCCGTCCTCCAAATCGTGGGTTCGCTGAGCAATTTCATCGCAAATTGCCACGACCTGCCCCTCTAATGTTGATGCCATATCTTGCTCAAAATGAAGTCCTTCATAATAAAAATCCGGGTAGGAATAGTGGTCACGCATCAGTCGCGTATGTTTCAGAATCCCCTCTCTGACTGGAGCGGTGAGATTCAGGCCGTCGAACTCATACTTTTTCTCCAATTGATCGACGACACGGACACTTTGATAGTTATGTTTGAATCCCCCCAGATTCTCCCCGGTCAACCGACCATTCAGATTATCTTTCCCAGAAAGGATGTCGTTCAGCACGACTTCGCCGATATGGCCGAACGGGGTATGCCCCAGATCGTGACCTAAAGCGATTGCCTCGGTCAGCTCTTCATTTAATCCCAAGGCTTTGGCTAACGTTCGCGCAAGCTGCGATACCTCAAATGTATGGGTTATCCTGGTCCGATAGTGATCCCCTTCGCTGATGAGAAAAACCTGCTGCTTATGTTTCAGGCGACGGAACGAACGAGAATGAACAATCCGATCTCGATCGCGCTGAAAGGCCGTGCGATACGGATGCTCCTTTTCTTGATATCTCCTGGTGCGATGAGCATCAGCCGATTTCGCGGCATAGAATGCAAGAGTCTCATATTCCAAATGCTCGTAAAATTGTCGGTCTCGGAGCGTGAATTGCATGGCTAATGTATTCTTCCTTGCTAAGAATTGTGAGCCTAAGAAATCGGTTTCGCTTCAGAGAGCAAAGATTGAATTTCATCATCCAACTGTTTGCCAATGGCATCGGAATAGCCAATATGGGTAAATCGAATTTTCCCAGATGCGTCGATGATGATGTGGGTTGGAACACCGATCACCTGGTAGAGCCTTTTGATCGCTATTGCGTCGGGAAATAAAATAAATTGAAATGGATTTTCGCGAATAAATCGTTCAATCGCGATCTGGGGCTCAACCGAAAAGGCCCAAAAAACAACGCGATCGTTGGCTTGATATTTCTCGGCAAGTTGATTCAGCTCTGGAATTTCCTTGTGACAGGCGCTGCTCCAGCTGTCCCAAAAGGTTAGGATGATGACCCTGCCAATGTGTTCGGATAGGCGATGCTGGGTGCCGTGAATGTCCGTTGCAGTAAAATCAAGAGCCGGCTTGGCTGAGGATCTTTGCTCGCGAAACATCGCTTCTGCTAAAAAATCCTCGAATCCAGAAATTTTACCATAGATCGTTCGATAGATATGCTTTAATTTTTGAATTGCCTCATCCTGATTGGGATTAAAAGCAATCGCTTTGACGTATGCCAGTTGAGCGCTATCCAAATTGCCAAGTTGGAGAAATAAGTCCCCGATTTTGGTCCACTCGAAGGCGGGAAACGGGCTGCCAAGAGCCAGCGCCTGGTGGCGAGATTGAATTGCCCTCTGATAATTTCGCAGGCCGGTCTCCAAATTTGCCAAGGTGGATAATATTTGACAGTGGTTGAGTCTCAATTGCGTGGCGCGTTCTTCCGGCTCCTCCCAGCTATGCGATAGAAAATAGTTCTCTGCCGTATTTAACGATTGGGCGTGTTGAATGACTTGTCGCGCTTGCTCATAGTTTTGTCGTCGTAAATGAAGATTGGCTAAATTCAACCAGATCGGTATCTCGTCGGGCGCTAAATCGAGATACTTTGAAAAAAAGTGGATTGCCTGATCTTCCATCTGAAGATTTTGAAAAAATAAACCCAACTGGTAATAAGCTGGCTTGAGATAGTCAGGTTCCTTCGCATGCTGACAAAAATGCATCAATGCCTCGATAAATCGTTGTGGCGATTGTTCGGATGTTAGCATGATCATGCCATATTCTATCGCATCTTTTTGAGCAATATTCTCTCCCATGGCCAGCAGCTTTTGACCATATTCGATTGCTGTTTTGGGATTGTTCAGCAATTTTGAGTGAACTTCAAATGCTAACCACAACAGCGTTGGGGATGAAGGTCGAGATTGCAGCAGGCTGTCCAGCTGGGCCGTGATGGCAGCACTATCCGCCTGCGGTTGCTGAGATCTTTTTAGTCGCAAGTTCCAGAGGTCGAACCAGCACTGGTAATTATCGGGATGTATTGCCAACTCGGCCTGAAATTCTCGATAGGCCTCATCCTCTTTGGAAACCAAGCTGAGCGGTTTCTTTTGAGCGTAGATCACGCCTAACTTATGATGGGCGTTTTTCGGAACGTTATTGGCGCTATCTCTCAGAATAATGTTCCAGCCAAAGCCATCGTTATCCTCAACGCGGTCAAGCGAATCCTCAAATTTTAACCGTAGCAGCAATGTACCAGGATCACAGCTAACTTCGGCCTGCCAGCTTTTTCCTTTGGCAGTCATGGGTATGCGGGAAGATTTCACTTCCTTTTCGGTAAGGCACTGGTGTATCAAATAGATCTGGGTATTCTTTTGATCCGAACTGATCAATCGTTGGGGCGTGAAGGTTATTTTTATGCTTTGGCGAACTTTTGGATGCTTCGGTTGCCAGGTAACAACCTCTGTTGGCTGCTTTGAACAACAGAACATCAACAATAAACTCAGAAATAGCGCCGCAACTCGCCTATGCATTGAATTTTCCTCCCTCATTTTTCATTGCTAAATTTTATGTGGGATCCTTTGATGGTTTTCAAAGAAATAAATGTATTCAAATCCAATTTGTTTCAATAAAGCTCTTGTTTCCTGGAAATGGCTGCCGACATCCTTGGGTTGATGGGCATCAGAGCCCAGCGTCAGCGGAATATCCAGGTCATAGGCCATTTGAAGCAATGTCAGGCTTGGAAAAGGCTCTTCGACGTTCTTAGTCCGAAAACCAGAGGTATTAACCTCAAGGCAAAGATCGTAATCTTTAATTTGTTCTAAGATTTTGCCGGCGCGTTCGATCAATTCACGATTCATATCTCCCCAGAATCTCCGAGGCAGATCGAAATGACCGATGATATCGAACCACCTGGTGGCAATTGCTCTTTCGAGCTGATCAAAATATTTATTGAACAGTTGTGCTGGGTCGTCCAACGGGAAATCACTTAAATAAGTCAGCTGATAATTTGAATCGCTTTTCAGATAATGGACGCTGCCAATCACATAATCAAAATTATTTTCGGTAACAAAATTGTCCAAAAAATCTGCGGCTTTTTCGATGTAATCCAACTCGATACCAGCCCGAATCTTGATTTGTGGGAATTGTTGGCGCAAATCGTCAATGATATCCAAATAATTGTTCAGTTCATCGGTCAGCATTCGATAGGGATTATTGAACTGAGCTGGCAAAGGGTTATGATCGGCGAAGCCCATCTCGCAGAGACCCAGAGAGATCGCCTGTTTAACATAAGTTTTCATCGCACCATTGGCGTGATTGCAGAGCGTGGTGTGGATATGATAGTCCGCCAATTGTTTATTCATATTCTAATCCTTGATCATTTAAAAGTTTCCTCAATGTGTGATATTTATCCGCAGGAATGGTTTCGCGAACCGATCTCAAATTGAGCAAAATTTGGCCATGGAGTTTATAAAATAGTGCATAGTGGGGGAACTCGGTCGTTAGTATTTTAAGATGGTTGTGTATCGTGCTTATATCCCCCCGCGATATTGGTCCGGTAAGGGCTCCTTCAATGCCATGGGAAGTAAGATTGGATAATGTGGTCTCCATCAGGGGGTGCAGCATCTTTAAAATTTGCGACTCAGGAAGACCAAGTGGTGTTAAAAGACCTACGACTGGGACAAGCAAAGCAGCCAGATAATTTGAAGCCATTGTGCAGGCGATATGGTAATGGCACTTTTTCTCTTTTGGAACAAGGAACCAAGCGGAATTGAACGATTTAATGATTTCAGCAGCTTTTTGAACCGCTTCAATGTTTCCCTCTAATCCAAAAAAAATATTTGATAACCTTTGCCAGTCATCTGTTTTGCCAGAAAAGCTCTGAATTGGATGGACGCTGGCACATGAAACCCCAAGCTGCTGCAACGGCATCAAAGCATCACTGGAGGTCGCCCCTGAGCAGTGAAACGCATAGTGAGGAAGCGACGCTGCATCAATATCGTGAGCAAGTTTATTTGCAACTGGGGCAATTTCGTCATCTGGCACGCAAAGAAAAACGATATCGATCCCCCGGGGCAAAGCGAGCTCATCGGAGCATAGCTCTGGCTTGATCAATTTCGCGATGGACTCAGCGCGCGGCAAATCCTGATCAATCACCGCATGTACTGAGTATTTCCTGCAATATAATGCTTTTGCCAGGGCGGAACCCAGACGCCCAGTACCAATAATGGCTATCGATTCCATGTGTGATGGCATTTCTTTTTGGAAAATTTATTGCTATTTTGTTCGTTGAAGCCAAATCCAAATTGGATTTGTGCGGATTTAATCCTGACCGAATTAGTTCGGATGAGACAATGCGAATTTGTATTTGAATCATCTAAATTCCAATGAGCAATAAGCATCATCCGAGTGAACGTCAAGAATTCGCTGGTGGACGATCTTGCATCCGAACAAAGCTGAATAACCATTGTCTACTATGGTTGATATTCAAAACCAGCTCCATCTTCCGAAGTATCTCATCTGCCTCGATGATATCCATACCAAATCAATGTAACAAATTTCTCAGCAAAATCAAAGTAAAATCTCGTTCACAAAATCGAGGGCCGGAATGGCCATAGCCGATATCCTCTGGAGAAAGGCAATTCATCAATTTCAGAAATGAAATCTATTAGGATGAGCATGGGAAAATATCATTGAGCTGGAAGAACCCTGAAGAATACGCAAGGAAAAAATGGAACGGCAAGCTGATGTCAATACTTTTGGTCATTAGTTTGTTAGACCAGATCTGGACCTGTAACTTTTTCTAAGCCGACCTCCAGCATGGCAAACAACTCGTCGGGCGTGACTCCGTCCTGCGGATAGCTGGCCAATCGGATATCTAATTGAAAACTGTTTCGAAATCGCTCCAGCTTTTGCTGGATTTTTTCGGCAATGATTTTAGCAATTTTAATGTGGGTATTAGGCAGCAAAATTAAAAAACAATGGCGCTCTTCGCTATAGCTGAGAATGTCCTGGGACCTTAAATGCTGGATGATGAGATAGAGAATGCTTTTGAAGATTTTATAAATCATTTCATTTTTAATTCGCTGGCTTAATTGATTTAAGTTTTGGATGCCAACCGCCATAATGGTCATATCGCTATGTTCAATTTCAGAATATCGGATCTCTTTGGTGAGGCGCTCGATAAAGCTATTTGGTTGTACGTATCGGACGTTGGTCTCCCTCAGAACCCGCGGGATCACGTTGTTGCTGCCAAAGTACAGATGAGCTGTTGAAACCGCTGGCCGGGCAATGGCAATTTTGTGCGGTTGGGTCTCGATCACTTTGGGTCGATCAATGGTCGTCGTGCAGCTTGTAGAAGGTGATGTGCCATTTTGGACAAATTGATAGCGGTAGATTTTTTGCTTCACAATTTTTTCAGGACCGAACTTTTCATCGCAGTTGATGCAATGGCAGCGGATCTGCGGGGCTTTTAATGCCATGCCGCAATCATTGCATAGGAAGGATCGCGGTGCTTGATCATTAGCTTTTTTTTGCTCCACGTTGATCGATCCGCATAGTGGGCAAAGATACGTCAGCGAAATGTTATAGTGGTAGCAAAGCGGACAGAGGTCAATGATATCGACCAGGCTGCGCTCCAGCAATTTTCGGTCGGCCCAGTCTTCCAGCAGATCGCGCTCCTTTCCATAAATGGGGATGTCGGACACCAATCGAATATCCTGATACACATAGCCATATAAGCTTTTTTTATCCAATTGAGGCTCAATCCATTCTTTTTTTCGGGCGCTTAATATCTCTTTCAATTGGTGAAATAGCAAATCTTCATTAAACGGCTGAGCTTTCTTGGCGCTTAAATGTTGAAGGTAGTTTTTCATTTTTAAAAGCAATTCCTCTTTTCGAAATGGCTTGTAAATATAATCCAAAACCCCTTCGCGCAACAGCTGAATTTTGCTATTGATATTTTGATGCGAGGTCAACACCACCACTGGAATTGTCGAACAAAAATGATCGTGTTTCATCTGCTTATAAATCTGAAAGCCGTCTTGACTGGGAATCAGAAGGTCTAACAAAACGATATCTGGCCGAGTCTGTTTCAGCTTTTGGCAGATATCGGTGGCATTGGATTCGGTGATGACCTGGTAATTTTCCTTCTCAAATAAAATCTTTAGAAGCTTCAAAAAAGTGATGTCGTCATCGATGATGAAAATTTTCTTCTTTAGCATTTCTTCAGCCTATATGCCATTATCAATAAAGTTGGAATGACGTGAACGTACTTCATTAAGGCCAAAAAATCGCCGCCTTGAATTTTACAATTACATTTTAGAAACTGCAACCATTGTGCCATTTTGTTTTTTTGAAGCTATATTCAAAATATCAAAGGATTATTTAGACAGCATCGGCTATTCATTTTTTATTATGATAATTAGCCCCTAAAATGAAGCTCAGTTTTTGACATATTTGTTCTGAATTAAGACAAAGGCCAAATGACGTGAGACTAATTTTTAGCCAGTAATATTCAGGTCAGAATTGTTGCGGCACATCTGCAAGAGCCAATTTGATTATTGTGGATTATGATCGAAAATCACTTTTTTATTACAGGCCTCGGTTCTGTAATCAAAGCCGTTCCAATATCATCAAAAGGGTCAGAAAAATTCTTTGCTACCAGAGGAAAGCCTGGGAATAAAATGATTTGACCGGGCGACAAACCAAAAAAAAGAAGGAGAGAAAAAATTCTCCCCTTCTCGGATCAAAATCCGCGGTAATTGATTGCTATTACCCTCCAAGAAAACCGCGGGTTGTTCCCGGGCTACTACTGAGGTTGCTGAGCCGCAGTAGTGTCGGGGGCAGCAGCCGTGTCTGCCGGAGCCTGTTCTGTTTGCTCGGTTTGAGTCTGAGCCTCCGGAGCAGGTTCTTGTTTCTTAGAACAGCCAGTGAGCAACGCAAGAGGAAGCGTCAGGCACAGAATGAGGGTCCAGACCAGCAAGAATCGTTTCACGAAATGTTCACCTCCTTTGCTAAGTTTTTAGGGGTGGTATATCTTTTATCGTCATCTGAATTATTGGTCACATATACTCTAAGCAATTTGTTTTTGCTGAGTGAGCGATCTCGCTCTAGCAAGCAAATTGCCTCCTCTTTTCCCAGCACCATCAGACTACAACCCTGGAATTATGAAATACTATTTTGAAATTTCTGAATTCTTTCATAAAGCTGCAAAAATCGCTGGGCAACAGTATAGAACCATGCCCCAATCCATCATAGCCGAATGAGTTTCTCGGTTCAGAGCTGCCCTTTGGACCTTGGGCTGGCGTTTTAGCGGTTGATGTCTAATTTAAAAAAATAAAGAATTTTGTCAAGCAAAAAATCAATTCTTATGAAAAGCCAGATAGATCAGGTCCATTTTTTGGAAGGAGTTGAAGATTCAGATCGGGATATTTCATTTTCGTCTATCGGAAATCCCCTGTTAGATTAAAGGCAGCCCAATAGCTAGGATGAACATTAATTTGTGAACGCACCAGTTCCATGGCTTTTTGTAATGCCTTTGCCCGTGACTCTCCTTCTTTCAGATAGCGGAAGAAACGCTTGATCAATACGGCGGTGGCGAGATCATCCACCTTCCACAGGCTGGAAAGCAGCGATGAGCTTCCGGCATAGATAAAGCTGCGAGATAGCCCGATGATTTCATCACCAGCGCTGATGGTGGCTAATCCGGTTTCGCAGGCGCTCATCGCCACCAGATAAGCGTTGAGCTGGAGTTGAAAGATTTCATGGGCGGTGAGACGGCCATCATTGGTCGCATCCGGCGCAAGGCGGAGACAGGAAAAGAGCGGATTGCCAGCATCAAATTCGCCATGGCAGGAAAGCAGAATGATATTTGGCAAATGGCAACGCTGTTTAAATGCTGTTTCTGTGGCTTGTTGATCGAAATAGGAAATGACATTGGAATAGAACAGCCGAACGCTCTCGATTTCCTTTTCGGCAAAAGGCAACTCCAGTTGAGGATCATTCAAATTTGGATTGCCAAATGCCAAAATGGAGGGCGTCCAATTGGGATTGCTGACAAACGATTCGCCTTTATCCATGCAAATTTTGAGCAATGAGGCGCTGGGCGATAACGATAAAGAATATCTCTCAATGAGGTATCGCTCTTGCGGATCCATCAGGGCCGCAAAAGGCAGATAATGGAGGATGCCATGAGGGACGATAACCAGATGGGTTTGCTGATTGAGTTCTTTTTCGAACGGTGCTATCAATAAATCGTAGAGATGTCGAGAGATTTGGACAATGGATTTTTGTTGCTGGAGGGCGGTCCGCAGCGTATCGACGGCGGCAATCAATCGCTGGTTGGCGATGGACTGCTGCCACGAGGAGATGCGCTGGTTGGTAATCGCCCAGGCATAAAACTTGGTTTCGGTATAAAAATATTCCAAAATGGCGACGTCATTGGAGAGCGATTTCGCGATCGCATTGAGATCGGGCGGCTCCACAACTACCAATTGGGCCAATTCTGCGTTCTGTGATTTCAATTCAATCAAAAAATCCTGATATTGCTTTTTCAAATTTTGTAACCGCTGATTCAACAGCGCGATATGCGCTTCATCGGCGCGGGTGATATTTTCGCCCTTGATGAGCAGCCCAGCCAATTCGTTTTGGATCCGATAAATTTCGTTCTCTAATTGTTTACCTTGATTCAATAGTTCTGGACGAACTTGGCCACTGAATTGGATCTCGCGATTTGCCAAAAGATCAATGAAGTTTCTCGATTTGGCGCGTTCAACGATCTCCAATGCCTTATCCTGTTGTCCTATTTGAAGGTAGATATTGATGAGATCGTAATATACGATCAATTTGTCATCGATAAAGCCAGATTTGTATTCCTCGACCTTGATTTGAGATCGCATCGTCTCAATAATTTTCAATGCGTCCAAATAAGCTTCGATGCTTTGATCCCAGTTTTTGTTTTCATAATAGAGTTGACCGATGAGGCGACGGGCGCGCCATTCCACTTCAGGAATGAACAATGCCTGGGCTTGCTGGGCCGCGAGGCTCAAGGTATCGAGAGCAGCGGTCTGGTTTTCGAGGAACAAATGCGTTCGACCGATCTCATAGAGACAATGAGCCAGGTTGCGGCCATCCAAGATCTCCTGGCTAATTTTCAAGGCTTTGTGGAAATACGCCAGGGCTTGATCCGTGATGCCTTGTTGCAAATAGATGCTGCCGAGATCGCGATAGCCATAGCCGAGGCCGCGTCGTGAATTGATCGCTTCGTCCAGGGCAATGGCCTGCTGAAATTGGTCCATTGCTTCGAGCCATCGGTTTTGCGCGCGATAGATCAACCCCAGATTCTTATGGATATTCGCCATATCCTGGCGATCGTTAATCCGCCGGGCCAGCTCGAGCGCCTGTTGCTGCTTCTGGATAGCGTCTTCAAGATTCCCAAGGCTCATGAGGATCAGCCCTTCAGTGACCAAAGCGACGGATTGCAATTTTAGATTGTTCGTAGTCCTGAAAAATTGCTCTGCCTGTTTTTCCAATCGAAACGCCGGTTCATAATTGCCGATCTTCCAGTAGATATTGGCCAGCAGATGTTTGGATAACGCGATTTTGGTGGAATCGCCAAGTCGCATGGCCAATTCCAGCGCCTGTTTTTGGAAGGCCTGGGCGGTTTCATAGTTGGCCAGTTGCTCGTGGCTGTAACCGATGTTTTGCATCACCTCGAGCGCTCCTGCATCATCGCCAATCGATTGAAAAATGCTGAGTGCCTGCTGTTGATTTTCAATGGCCTGGGAATAGTTATCCAGGTTCATTAAATAAACCCGACCGCGATCTTTTAGGACATTGGCCACATGGACGCTATCGCCCAACTCACGATACAGCATCAGCGCGCTCGAGTAATTTTCCAGGGCTTTATCGAATTTTCCGCCCCGTTCGTAAATTAGCCCCAAATTGCGGTACGCTTCAGCCATTTGGGGTTTTGATTTGTACTGTTGGACGATGTCGAGATATTTTTTTTGGTACGCAACGGCATTCTCATAATCTCTGTTTTCAGTGTACAGCATAACCAGATAAGCATAGGCCTCAGCGATGCGAGCGGTATCCTGATTCGCTAGAGCGGATTGCAGCGACTCAAGCTGGTAGCTGATCGCTTTGTCGAAACGGCCAGCGCTGGCAGCTGTCTCAATGAGATACTGGTAAAGGTTTTCGATAGCCTGCTGGTTGCCCTGTCGTCGGGCCATGCTCAGTGCCTGTTCATAACTGGCGATGGCATCGTCCCATTTTTTATTTTCGACGTCACGGTTACCGCTCAATACCGTTGCCACGAAGCGATCTTCTGCATATTTGAGCTCCTGCTGCTCATTCATCCCCTCATAGCCAATCAGTTGAAAGCCAGCATAGGTTGAAGGATCGAGGCCCGATTGAATCATGCGCTGTTGGGCGCGAGCGAATGCTTCGGCTGCTGGATAATCCAACAGCAGCTGAAAAAAATATCCCCAGAATTTGGTCTGATGGATGGGCCACAATGACACGATGACAGTGGGAGCTCCGGCATAGAAAAATGCTCTGGAAATCATTGATTGGGCAAGCGATTGGGTGCTATCAAGCCCATTTAGAATGACAAGCGCTGCGCGCAAATCAAAGCTGTACAATTCGCGAATTTCGATCGTTCGCTGGTGATTGGGCAAAGAGATGACCAAAGAGGAAATCAATGGATCTGCTGGATTGGGAAGGAGTCGGGCGTTCAAATAAAGCAATTCAGCATTTTGCATTTGATCCTTCAAATCATTTTTCATCTCTGGCAAGGTGGCGCTTTTCGCAACCAGGCTTTTGACCCCATAGCCAGCTTCTTTAACGAGTTCGAGGAGATTATTTTCTGCGGTTGTGAGTTCATAGTTTTTAATTTTTCGCTTTTCATAGCAGTAATAATAGCTCGACAGTGCTGGTGCTGTGACAACGATCTTTGTTGCCGACCGTTCTATTTGGCGAGAATTGACAAAGTAGGTCAGAGGGAGCTCGGCAATTGCCCCATCTGGAATAATGATAATTTTTTGGAACTGATGGATTAGCGGCTCAATGGGAAGAATGAGCATTGTCCAGAGAGCGCTATCCATTGGCGCGACGGCAAGTCCCCGAGAGAGTGCCCGAAGGTAACGATGAATATGTTGGCTTATGCTATCGGGCGATAGCTGGACGGAGCGAAAATCGATGGCCTCAGCCGTGATGGTCCAAATGCATAGGTGATCACGATTAAAAAAATAATCGATAATGAGCGTGTTGGCATTTAAGATGCGTTGCACCTGATCCAGGCCCACCCCTTCGATTTGGATGAAAGAGGCCAATTCTGGATCTTCGGCCTTAATTTGCTTTAACAGCTCTTCATATTCAGTTTGTAATTGCATCTTTTGTTTGGTCCACGTCACCAGATCCGTGGGAGGTGTGGTGCGCTGCTCACGAGCGAGTTTAATTTTTCCATCGAGGCGGCTGATTTCGGCGCTCAAAAATCGGGCATTCCCCAGAAAAATCTTATGGCGTTCTTTTTTCAATTCCAGCCGGTGGCTACCGATTAAGTCAAGATAATGTTTCGCGCGATATTGCTCAGTCAATTGCAGGCCTGCTGCCAGATTGCCTTTTCGGATATGATATTCAATGGCGGTTTGATAAAGCCAACGAATTTGCTGGCTTTGCAACGGCGAAACTCGAAATGCTGCTGATACGAAAGGAAGCTGCTGAAGTGTATTAATGGCCTCGTTCAAATAGAATTCCGCGTCCGATTGATCGGGCCAGTCATGGATGGTTTGACCCCAGTGAATGTGGATTTGCGCCAGTGCGCCATCAATTCGCCAAAGCCATGATAGCAGATTGTGCTGGAATGCCAATTGTCGCGCGCTCTTAAGATGGTCGAGCGCCTCAATGACATCGCCGACATCCAATGCCAGTTGTCCCAGATTATAGTGCAGAACAACTTGTTCTTCTTTGAAATTGTGTAGCCGAGCAATCTGCAACCCGGCTTGGAAACAGCTATCCGCGATGGCAAGCCCCTCCAGCCGATGCATTTCCTTCTGGATCGCTGCTGCTGGATTGGCGGACAAAGAATCGTCCAAGACGGCATGCTTCAAATAATGCAGGGTGCCTAACGCATTGTAGATTTGCACCTGCTCATGAAGCAGGCCGATGAATTCGTTCTGATAAAGCGACAGAGCGAACATCAGATGCTTCAGGCTGGCATCGAGGAACCGGGCTGGATGGTCGTTCAGCTTTGGCAGAGCGAGTGGGACCAGTGACGGCGACGGCTGGATGGATAGCTTATTGGTGATAACGCTGAGAGTGGCGAGATTGATGATATTGATGATCATCCCGGGGACATGGGATTGCTTTTTGCAGATAGTCAGCGACTTATCGAAATAATGCCAACTGGCCTGATAATTCAAGTCGAGATAGTGAAGGTAACCGATATTGTTGAGAAAGATGGCTTCAGCGATGCGATCTTTGCGCTTCTTATAGATTTCAATTCGTTTGTTAAGATAATCGATGGCCTCAGGGATTGATCGCTGTTGGAGTGCGGCCTGGCCCAGGATCGAATACAACAACGCGCGTTCCTCATCGGTAGTAAATCCTTGGGCCGCGGTGGAGGCCCCTACGCCGATGCGGCCCATTTTCCACACTGGGATCTCAATCCCCAATATGCCGATCTTAATCCATTGAGGATGCTCTTTGATTTCATCGACCTTGCCACTGGCGATCAGTTGCAGGGCTCGCTGCGCATAGCGGATGGCTTCGTCCTCGACATTGAGCATCTGATAGTTGTAGGCAATACTTCGATAAGCAGCCGCCTGTTGATTATAGCGTCTTTGTTGTCGATCCTGTTCAGCAGCGATTTTGAAATATTCAGCGGATTGATCGTATTCACCGGCCGATTGATACAGCAGCGCGAGCCGTTTGATGTTCAATAGCCAGTTCTCATAGTCCTGAGCCCGATCGCGATTATTTCGTTGATCCATTAATTCTTGATAAAGGCGGATGGCCCGTTTTAGATAGATCGGCCCTTGCTTGAAATCTTCCACCACCAGAGCGCAATGCCCGATTCTTTTATACACATCGGCAGCCAGTCTTTTGTTGGCGAACGTGGAATCATAGCGCAATTTGATGCCATAATATTTGTACGCCTGTTCAAAGCCAAATTCGCCTAAGTTATAATAGTTATTGGCTAAGTTCAGCGCCAGCTCTCCTTCCAGAATTGGATTTTGTTGTTCATCATTGATGGCAATGGCAATGGTTAGGGCATCGATGGCGCGTTCGAAATATTGGGCAGGGGACGGTTCTTTGTAAAAGGTGATCCACGAGAGCACCGATCGGATCGGCGCCGTGATGGTTTCAAGCAAACGGACGAAGACATTGGGCTGCTTGGCGCGCATGGCGCTATCATGCTTTTCTAGCGCTTCATAGTTGAAGCTCAGGGTCAGATAGGCTTGAATCAACCGATAATTCTGTGACAGTGCCTGGAGGATCAGGGCGTTGGATTTTTCCATGGTTTTGGCATCGAGATGCTCGATGTTTTTCGTTCGATCGCTGATCTCGGTGGCCTTATACGAATAGCACAATCCAAGAATGTAAGTGATGATTTCATCGCCGGGGTGCTTAAGCTGCAATTGCTGATAATAATCGATCGCTTGGTCGATGCGGCCGGTGGCATACATGGTGCTCACATAGCCGCGATGGGCATCGACATGCCGGGGAAAGAGGGTAATCGCGTCACGATAACGACTGTTTGCCGTCCATATTTCGCCCTGGAGTTGCGATTGCTTTGCCGTTCTCAAATATAGTTCTAACAGCCGGTCTTTGGCCTGGACGACGTATAAGCCACTTTGAACATCACGGAAATCGTTGATCACGTTTTTGTATCGCTGAATGGCGCTAATGTCTTCGCCCTTCAAATCTGCGATTTCGGCCAACATCAGCTCGGCCAGCACTAGTTCGGTGCGCTGGTCGGAATAATTCTTTTGAAGGATATTTAATTCCGTAATGGCTGCTTCATAATCGCCACGGTGAAAGAACAGCTCAGCGATTTTCAGTTGCGCGCGCGCTGCCAATCGGCGGTGATGGCCATAATGAGCAATGATATTGCGATAGCTGGAAAGGGCGGAATAAAAATCCACATTTTTCTCCAGCGCTAAAATTCGATGCAGGGCAGAATCGACCCAGGCATGTTCCATGGGATAGTTCTCGATCACCTTGGTATAAGCCCGGACGATCTCGTCGAGCTGGCCAAATCGCGTGTAAATATCGCCGATGAGCAACTGAGCTAACGCCCCTTTGGCGGCATCATCGGGAAACCGGGTCATGAGCGCATCGAATGTTTCGAGAGCCTGGGAGTATTTTTGGGCTAAAAAAAGAATTTCGCCTCGGAACAGCATGATTTCGGCCACGATCGCGTCTTGCGCCTGGAATTCCGTTTCCAACATGCCAAGCTGCTTGAGTTGGGAATCGATATGAGAGCTGTCGAACGCCAATTCGAACAATCGTAATTTTGCCCGGCCAAGCAAATCCGCTGCATTGGGAGAATGCGCCACGACTTCATGAAAATAGGCAGCAGCAATATTGTTCTGCCCCATGAGCATATAAGTTCGACCCAACTCGTATAAGGCAGAAGCGACCCAGAGCGTTTGGTTGGGGAAGAAATCGATCACCCGCTGAAAGGCCAACAGGCGATAGAGATTTCGCTCTGGATCAACATATTCTGGTCCTGGCCGGAAGATCAAATCATTGGCCGGTAATGGAAAAAAATTCAATGCAAATTGATATTGGAGAAATCCGTCGTCCTGTCGCGGAATGACTCCCTCCGCTGGGATTTGCCAGATATCGGCATTGCCGCTTCGGTGAGAGATGAAATACAACATGGAGTCCCGGCTGGCCACTGGATAGTAATCGTGGTAGATCGCAGGCATCAATTGGATTTCATTGCCACCGGCGAACAAAGCCGATGGGGCTGCGGCGTCCGTTCTATCCCCGCTGAGTGGTGGAGTTATCCGAGCGCTGCTGTCCTGAAGAATCACCTTCCACAGGCTTGGATGATCGTCGGGGGTAATGCGACCGTCCTGGTTCGTATCATGATCGTACCGATTGAAAAAAATTTCGTTGTGAATTGGACTCCAATAGGGGAATGCATCATCGTTCCGGCCCGATGTTACCGGGACAATGGCAGTGACTGCTGGAGGCTGGACGGTCAAATCCAGCTCTGCATAACAGATTTGGTTGGGGTGTTGAGAGCCATCACCAATTGTGACGAAGGCGATGCGATTTCCTCGAGGCGACCAGGTGGGTTGTTTGCCACCGGTTTTGGTGACCTGAAAAATAGCTTTGCTTTTGATGTGATAGAGATAGATATTAGGCAGGCCATCGCGATCGGAGCAGAAGGCGATGTATTTTCCGTCTGGGGAAAAGGCCGGGCTGATGTCGCACCCCAAATAATGGGTTAATTTACGGGGGTCGCCGATCACTGTGAAGCGGGAACCATATCGCTTCAGCCGGAGCTGCCACAGGTCACCAGTTGCATCTTCGCGATGCGAAACGAATACAATTTTTTTTCCATCGGGTGACCAACAGGGCATGAGATCGTCTGCCCGATGTCTGGTGAGCTGAATCGCCGCGCCGCCAGCTACCGGCTTCAGCCAGATATCCATATTTCTGCTGCGGCGCGAGGCAAAGGCAACCCATTGGCCGTCTGGAGATATGGCCGGGTAGCCGTCCACATCGGGATGCGTCGTAATTTGATGGTAAGCGCGGCTGGGATCAAACGCCTCACGTCGACCAATTTTGGGCACCGCCTCCTTGCCTATCCCAGGGCAAACTAAACCGAATACCGCCCAAATGAGGCTCATCCAAAATAAACAGCACCGCAAGGCAGCGACCTTCCAGTTCCATGGGGATGATCGTTGATAGTTTGTCAAGTTCCTGATCATGAAAGCCAACAGGGGAAGTGTGATGAATCTTAAAACAGAACGGGTGGCGACTTGAAAGCCCCCAAATAGCATCAGTTCATGATGTTGCTCATTGCCCTTTTTTCACCCAGGTCCCATCATCCCGCTGAATCCAGGTGCCCGGCTCTGAGCTATCCTGGTTCATTTTCGAGAATATTCGGGCGACGTTTTCATTTCCGGCCTGCGCTGCCGATTCATTCAACAGCATAATGCGTTCCATGATAATCTGGCGATAGGTGTTCTCGCTTTCGACGATTTTCGTGACTCGAGTTTTAAGATCTGGATCTGCCTCCAACTTTGCAGGATTGCGAATTTCCAGCAGGCCCATATTATTTTCACCTACCAACCCCGCCTTCTTGAACTCGTCAACATCGTCCTTGTTGAACTTTCTCCCTTGAATGGCTTCGATCACTTTTTTCTTTTCACGAGGGATCGCTGGTTGCTGTCCTGGGGTCGCCGAGCGCACCGAAGCCAGTGTCCATGCGTCTTGCTCAATTTGCTGATAGGTCCCGATCACTTGATTCTCCAGCGCTGTTTTTTCCCCAGTCACTGTAACCTCGGGCGCTTTGACGCTGCACGTCAATAATAGCAAGCCAACAAGCAGCAAGGGGAAACCCCATCTCATAACATGCAGAAATATTTTATCCATAGCGCAAATTTACCTCCAAGCGAATCATACCAATTTCATCATTTAAAAAAGAAACCGTAGCTGTTTTAGCAATCAGAAACATCCTGCCTGAAAAGGGAAATGGAGGGGATGCAAAAAAACATGTCCCGTCCCATGGGATCGCATCGGACGACCAGGCCGACCAAAAGAACGGCCGCGGTACGAAAAACCTTTGGGCGAATCTTTCAGTGAACGCTTGCCGTGTTGAAAATAAAACTATTTCCTTATGGCGACCATTCTGGAACAAAAGTCTATTGGTTTGCTGGGCTAACTCGACATCTTGATCAAGGCTGTCCTCCGGTGAAATCCACTTTGGGGCGTGCCCGAGCAAAGAAAGCGACTTTTGATACACTTCAGAGGCGAGGTAAAAACGATCAGATTTTGTTCTGATTATCTTTTCGCTAATGCCATTTTTTTGGGCCGCGATCAATTTGCTCGCCTCTCGTGGGAATCACGCCCATCTATCATCGAGGCATCCAACCCCCTTCCATCTTGCAGTCTTGCCGAATGAGTTAGCAGGCCATTATCCTGCTGCCCAAAGGCCCAATAGCGGCAGCCCTGAAATTCAAAGGCGATTTGTCACATCGAATGATTGCTGACAAGGCGTCATGAACGAGGAAGCATTCATTCGTGTTGGAACGAAACGTCCAATTTTGTAGGTTTTCTGGTCATTGCGAGGCGTCCGCCAACTGGCAGATACCGAAGCAATTTCATTGTATCACATATAGCTAAGAAATTGCTTCGCTCCGCCCGGAATGACAGTGTCCCTCAAAATTTGCCGTTTTCGTTCAGGCACTAATTATTTTTCCGTCGTTCCATGAGTGCTCGGATCGGCTTGGTAAGCCCAGCGATCAAAGAGACGATCGCCATGATCGGTTGCTCGATTTTGTCCTGAACCATTTTTTCGAACTCGTTGATTCGAGTGGCGATTTGCTTTAGTTCGTCCACTCCTTTCTCGACTTTGCTCACCTGTTGCTGAACCGATTGGCTGATGCGTTTCACGTCATTAAAAATAATGGCCAGGTCATGAGCAATCGGTCCGATGTGCTGACGGGCGGTATCAAGAAATTTTTCAGCTTCCTTGGCAGTTTTTCGAATCTGAGCCAAAGCAATGAGCAGGCCGATGACAAATATCACCGTGAAAAAGGCAATGACAGCTACGCTGATTTCTATAATCATGTTCCGACCTTCCTGCCAAAAATTGGATCAATCCCTGCCGATGTCGCTGCATCGCACTGGGATTGAGTCGCTATTTTCGTTTATCCTTTTCGGCTTTTTTTTCGCTTTCAGCCACCACGGTCTCGCCATGGCCAGTGACTTTCTCCATCCATTTTTTGCCTTCTTCGATGAGTTCGGCGGCTCTGGCCTTGGCTTCTTCGAGCTTATGCTCTGCATCCTGCCGCAATTGCTCGGCTTTTTTGAGGCTTTCGCTCCACCACTCTGTGGTTTTTTCTTTGGCCTCAGAATAAAGCAATTCCGCATCCTTTTTCAATTCTGATGACTTCCGCTTAATATCCTCGCGCAATTCGCGCCCGCTTTTTGGGGCGAAAAGCAATGCTAAGCCAGCACCGATCAACCCGCCTGCCAGTAGCCCCTTGAAAAACGATTCCCATGAAGTTCTTTTTTCATCGTCCATAATGATCTCCTTATCATTCAGTGGTTAGTAGAAATTTGGTTGCCTTGGCAATGGTCAATCCACAAAATCATTAGCCATGATGTTTGCACTATCTTAGCCGTTTGCGTTGATTCAAATGCTTGATTCAAAAAGATTCAACAACGCAGGTTTCTAATGATCCGCCTGGTTCAACCTGCCTAAGGCCCAAGCAGGTTCCAGACGAACGATGGTTTGGCTTGAAAAACCGCGATGCAATCTACAATAAAATTCTCATAAAGTCAAGAATTTTTCTGCCCATCACTTAAAAAGCGCTTGCAAAAAGCTTCCTAAATTATTACATTCAGGACAGATTTGTGACCGAGTTATTGGAATCTGTAAACGGAAAGAGTGAGGCGAGGAATGCAGCGTTCAGGAATGGGAAGCAAGGGCAGTTTAGGGATTCTTGTCGGCGGCGGTCCAGCTCCTGGCATCAATGCGGTAATCGCTGCTGCTGCTATCGAGGCTCGAAACGCCGGAATGAACGTGATCGGAATCATGGACGGCTTCGAGTGGTTGCAAAAAGGCGACATCGAGCACATCGTAACCCTTGAGATCAAAGATGTGTCTCGCATCCATTTTACCGGAGGTTCGATTTTGCGGACCTCCCGCGCCAATCCTACAAAAAATGAAACCCTGTTTCAAAACACGCTGGACGCCATGAATCGGCTGGGGTTAAATTACTTGATCACTATCGGAGGGGACGATACCGCAAGCTCCGCGTATCAAATTGCCAAGCGGACAGTGGGGCAGTTGCGAATTGCTCATGTACCTAAGACGATCGATAACGATCTTCCCCTACCGAAAAATCTTCCCAGCATTGGTTATGAGACCGCCCGACATATTGGGGTGAAGCTGGTGGAAAATATCATGGAGGATTCCCGCTCAACCAACCGCTGGTACATTGTGGTGACCATGGGGTTGAAGACTGGCCATCTCACGCTTGGCATTTGCAAGGCGGCGGGCGCCACCCTGGCCATTATCGGAGAAGAGTTCCCTTCAGAAAAAATCACTTTGGGCCAGGTCTGCGATATGTTAGAGGGTGCCATGATCAAACGCAAGGCCATGGGCCGGAGCGATGGGGTGGCGCTCATTGCCGAGGGGATTGCGACCCGATTTGGCGAGACAGAACTGCATCGTCTTCCAGATATTGCGGTCCGATATGATGACTATGGCAATATTTATCCCTCGGACATCAACCTGGGCAGGCTCATTAAGACTGAAATCGAACGGCGCATGGCCTCGCGTGGCGAAAAAACGCGAATCATTGAGATGAATGTTGGCTACAGCTTGCGCTGCGCCCCACCAATCCCGTTCGATTGCGAGTATGGCCGCGACCTGGGTTATGCGGCGGTCCATTTTTTAATCGATCCCCAATTCGAAGATCAGAACTGCGCCATGATTTGCGTCGATGCTGGCAAAGTTGTTCCGATGAATTTGGCCTACTTGATCGATCCAATGATGGATCGAATTCGACTGCGTCATGTGGACACGCAGACCGATTCATTTGCGGTGGCGCAAAAATACATGATCAAGCTCAACAAAAGCGATTTCGAAGAGCCAAATCACCTGCTGGCTCTGGCAAAGGCCGCCAAAATGACGCCAGAGGCGTTCCGCAAAAAATTTGAATATCTGGTGGCCTCATCGACTTCCAGGGAGTATTATTCGAACTATCCGTAGAATCGATTGATTGGCAAGCGCGGATCTCAAACTCCTTTTCATGAGGACCATGAGAGTTTGATGCGAAGTCGCCATTTCATTGCCGCACCTGAACCGCACCTTGTCCTGCAAGGGGGCATCCTCGCAGTGGAGGGCGCGCTGGCTGAGATCAAAGTGTGAGCTCACTCTGCTTTGGCGATTCATTTTGATTCAATTGGTGAAGCATGAATTGGATTGCCAATTTTGGACACATGTTTTCGAAAGGATGTTGAGGGAGGTATGAAAAACCGAAGATACATGATCGGAGTTTGCTTGGCTGCAATATTGACTTTTGGATCATCAAATGGAAGGGGACAACAACCATCGGCTATCCCCGATACTGTGGCGAAAATAGTCCATCAATTAAAGCAAAAATATCAGCCCGACCATCGGATCTCGCGGTTCGACGTGAAGATTCATCCGTTGGGGGATCAGTTGGTGATTTGCGGCGAAACCCTCTCGGCAGAAGGCAAAGCAGAGCTGTTGCAGCGGCTTAAGTCAGAGACGGATTACCAGTTCCTGGATAGTTTGGTCGTTCTGCCCGATGAAACGGCGAAAGACAGATCCTACGGGATCGTGCGCATTAGTGTGGCCCAACTTCGTCGGCATCCCGACGAGCCGCATGAGATTGTCGACCAAGCGCTGATGGGGAGCGAGGTGCGCGTGCTGAAAATCGAACATGGCTATTGGGCGTTTTGTCAGCTCGATGATCAGTATCTGGGCTGGATGACCATCAGTTCATTGGTGACGGGGGATCAGCAATGGATCGAACAATGGCGTCAGCACGACAAGCTTATTGTCACTGCCAATTATGGGCAAATCTGGGAGCAGCCGTCGGACAAAAGCGTTCGCTCGGTGAGCGATGTCGTTCGGGGGAATGTGCTGATCCATCGCGGCAAAAAGAGGGGATGGTATCGGGTCGAATTGCCCGATGGCCGGGTCGGCTTTATTCGCTCTTCTTTGGTCGCCCCAGTTGATCAGTTTCGGGAGACATTGAAAGCTCGTTCGGTCAACGATATCTTGGCTACCGCCTATCAGTTCATCGGCCTGCCCTATCTCTGGGGCGGACGTTCTACCAAAGGGTTTGACTGCTCGGGCTTTACGCAGACGGTGTTTAAATTAAATGGGATCGAGCTGCCTCGCGATGCCAATATGCAGGTAAAGGTCGGGCAGCCAGTGGCGCTGGACGATTCGCTGACCAATTTAAGACCGGGCGATTTATTATTTTTTGGCAAGGATATCGATCATATCATCCATGTGGGAATTTATATCGGCAATTCCCAATTTATTCATTCGGACGGGTGGGTACGAATGAATAGCTTTAAGCCAACGGACGCGAATTATAGCGCGTATCGGCGCCGTGGTCTGCAGGCCGCTCGAAGGGTATTAGGATCGCTGATGGGCGAGCGATCCAATGGAGGCGAGTGAGCACTTTTTGGATTCGCCTATTGCGGATTTCCATCAGATGCCATAACGGCCCTCCGCTTTGTGGTGAGATCAAACGCCCATCACGATGGTTCTTTGGTGTTATGGAGGAAAAAATGATCATGACTCGAAAACAATTCTTAAAAGCCACCGGTCAGGCGATTTTGGGCTTGGGAATGTTCAATCCGGTTCTTTTTTCTTTAGGGCGAAAGCCAAAAAGCAAAGCAACAACAGGAGGCACAATGTTAGAATATAAAGTGAAGCAATTGAATTTAATCCACACCTGGACCATTTCCCGCAATTCCGCTGATGTGAAACACAATGTATTCGTCCGGTACCATCGGAATGGGGTGTTCGGCATTGGCGAGGCCGCGCCGAACATTCGCTATAACGAAACACCGGAGAGCACGATCGAATTGATTCAACGAGCCATCCCAATTGTCGAGCAATATGATCCATGGCATTTTGTCGATATGGGGTACGCCATCCGGGCATTGGCAGAGGAGCAAACCGCTGCCAAATGCGCCATTGATATTGCGGTGATGGATTGGGTGGGCAAAAGCCTGGGCGTCCCACTGTATCGCTTCTTTGGTCTTGACAAATCCAAAGCACCGATAACCACTTTTAGCATTGGGATCGATACTCCGGAGGTGATGCAACAGAAGGTTCGCGAGGCCGAGCAATTTCCGATCTTAAAGATCAAAGTGGGCCGTGATAATGATGAAGAGATCATCAATGCGGTGCGAGCTGTGACCGACAAGCCGCTTCGGGTGGACGCCAACGAAGGATGGAAAACGAAAGAGGAAGCGCTCGAGAAGATCCGTTGGCTGGAAAAAATGGGCGTCGAATTTATCGAGCAGCCGTTGCCAGCCCCGATGTTGGAAGAGACCCGCTGGTTGCGCGAGCGCGTCACTATCCCGATCATTGCGGATGAGGCGGTGAAAAAGGCAGCAGATATTCCTCAACTGGCCACGGCTTACGATGGCATTAATATTAAACTCATGAAAAGCGGAGGCATTCAGGAGGCACTTCGCATGATCTGGATGGCGCGTTCGCTGGGAATGAAAATCATGCTGGGCTGCATGATCGAAAGCAGTTGTGCCATCGCTGCGGCCGCACACATCAGCCCCTTGGTCGATTATGCCGACCTCGATGGCAATCTATTGATCTCGAACGATCCATTCCGTGCCGTGATGGTGGATCGTGGTCGATTGATTTTGCCAGATAAGCCAGGGTTGGGGCTTGAGGGAGAGTTCTGATTTGGTTGTTATCCTGGGCGCCAGCGCCATGAGTTTTCCTGCGGTCAGCATCCATCGGGCGCCAGGCGCTACGATACATCTCATTACGATACCATCAAATTCGAAGCACCCAGCCATGGAATTCGCTTGAGGTGCATTATTGCCGCTGCTTGCAACGTCACTTAGTTAGCCCAATTTAAATAGCGATGCCTGCGGCCATGGACACAGCATTTCAGCCCGATATGGGAATGTGGCCGCAAGAACCATTTCTGTCTTTCGTCCGAATCATTCGGAGCAGCAATAGGACGTCATTCCAGCCAAGGATGCATTTACTGGGGGCAATGACATGCTTGATCTCCCTCCGGTTCGGCGCTCCTTTTCATTTTTAGGCCAGCGCAGCAGAGTTCGTTCATCAACTCGCGCGACAAGATCTGCTGATCAAAAATTCTCTTGACATTGTGAGAAAAAATGTTATTTTCACATAAAAATGGCAAGGCATACGAATTGATGAACCAATTGCAACCCTGCTTCCCACCGAATGATGTACTGACAGTCGACCGCTCGAAAAAATTGGTATCATCATTCAGAATTTAGATAAAGATTCGCCAATAGCGACCCAAGTTTTGGGAGTAATCTTGTTCTTCAGCTTAAATCCTATCATTTTTCGCTCAGTACGAAACGATCTTGAAACGCTTCCGTAGCGACTTAACGGAAAAAACGGAGGGCTGCCATGGCTAAATATCCCAAGACCGTAAAATTGAAAGATGATACCAGCGTGACCCTGCGATTGATGGTGGAATCTGATCTGGATGCGTTGTGTGAATTTTATCGCACCATCCCTGAGTCGGATCGGTTGTTTTTGCGGATCGATGTTACTGACCGAAACAACGTGGAGCGCCGCTTTGGTCGGTTAAATTACGATTATGTTTATCCGATCCTGGCGCTGGTGGAGGATCGAATTATTGGGATTGCCACATTGTTCCGTGCCGAATTTGGCTGGAAGCGCAATCTGGGAGAGGTCCGAGTATTAATCGCACCAGATTTTCAGCGCAAGGGACTGGCGACAATTTTCATTCGTGAGCTATTTTTCCATGCGCTTCAGGTCAAAATTTATAAGCTTCAGGCTGAAATGGTGGATAATCAACAGACAGCGATCGCGGCGTTCGAGCGGCTGGGGTTCCGCGAAGAGGCCCGGCTGAAAAAGCATGTGACTGACATTCGCGGTCGCCGGCGCGATCTGGTGATCATGACGCTGGATATCGAGGATTTTTGGTACCTCATCGAAGATTTTGTTGAGAGCCGAGATTTTCGGATCCATTGATCACCTTGCGAGGGACAACCGTCCCTTTAATCGCTGGGCAATCGGTCAATTTCGTGGCACCTGCTGAGCTTTCCGGGACGGCTGCCATGCAGCGAAAAACACATTCGTGCAACTGTCCGTCCGTCACATCTAATTGGAAAGACGAAGGGGAAAACTCTCGCGCGGGGAGTTGATGAAATAAATCATAAAGGAGTGAAACCATGGTGCAACGGCCCAATATTGTTCGGGGTATCCCGATGCTGTTGGTTCGTGCCATGCCGACCATATTTTATTATGGCCGGTATGCTGGCGCACAGCCCAACGAACCGTTGAAAGCTTATTTCCACCACTATGCTCAGTATCTGGCGCAAGCCATCCGCATCATGGCAGAAGCCATTGGAGAGCCGAGCTTGGTCAGCGCAGCCGATCAAGCAAATCAGCTTATCACCGTTGCCCTCAGCCAAATTGAAGCTGAGCTGTTCCAGCTCTCTAGAACGCTCTCTGATACATTTTCCGCCAAAAAAGAGCTGACCCGAGAGAAATATGACAGCCCGGATGGCGCTAAGACATCTCTGGCAAAGTTGTTCACCGCAACGGTCCCCCGACCGCGAATTGCAGTGGTGGACACCAATAATGAATTGGAATGGGTCGATAAGCTGTGCACGACGCTCGCTGATCATTGCTATTACGACGTTGCGAAAACCTATCCGCTGTCCGAGCATTATGCTGACGAGATCTTGCGCAGCGATTTCATTCTGTTCGCCTCCGCCACGCCGCAGCGCATTCATGAAGATGTCATGGCTCTTAATAATTATCATCGACCCGGGCTGGTGTTGGGGCAACTCACCAAAAATGAAAAGGTTGATCAGCAGACTATTCGCAATGGTGCTTGGCTGCGGAGCCGTGGCTTCCAGGTGATCTTTAAGCTGTTTTCACCGCTACGGCTATTTACTTCGATCGATAAAATTTATGTTCGATATTTGTCGCACCGTGCATAGATCAAACCCTGGCTGATCGGCCCATCGCGTTATGACAAAGCGAATCTGCTAACGAATCAATAATACGGATATCTGATCAACTAATATAAAGGGAGCATTTTTATGACATTTGCAAAGGCTGTCTGTCTTGTGGCGACGGTACTTGGTATTCTGATCATCATTTTCCCGGCCTTTTATCCAATGAGTGGGACGGTCTCTTCGATTGTTTCAGCAGCCAGTGCGATTTTGGTCGCTATTGGATCCTATTTTTTCGCCTATTTGGGGCAAAATGAAAAGATGGAAAGGATGGAGAAAAAATATCAGCACAATATGAACGTATTGCAGGAGCAGATATCCGAATCGGGCCTGGATTTTTTCATCAAGCAATATGCCGAAGATTTGATGGAGGTTCGCCTTATCCAGGATACATTGAACGACATTCAGAAGTATGCCCAAACAGATCCCATCAACGGTGAGGCGATCAAACAGGCGTTATTGGGCATTCGAAGGCTGCATTTCAAGGGATTTCTTTCGAAGGCTGGCGAGCTGCTCTATGCGGGTGGACATGTGGAATTGCTGAACCGATTTCTGGGCCATTTAGAGGCTATCCTTCAATCGCATCGTGAAATCCCAGATTCGCTGAGGGAGGAAATTCAGCAATTGCGTGAAATTCAGGAGACAAAACGAAAACGATTAACTTAGTGGGGACGGTTCAGGCGATAACTTAATAGGTTTGATGTTGCCCTACAATCATCGCGTGTGAAACCTTTTTATCAAAATGTCGCATATCATTTCAGGTCGAAATCCGGTCATCGAGGCCTTGCAGGCTGGGCGACCGATCAACAAAATTTTTTTGGTTAGCGGCCCTAAATCGGGCATGGATATTAAAATTGTTCAATTAGCTCGTGAGCGGGGCATTCCGATTCGTGAGGTAGATCGAAAGAAGTTGCAGGAATTGGCGGGGCATGATCATTTCCAGAATGTGGTGGCGGTTTTGATGGAACTGGGGTACAGCAGCGAGGAGGCGCTGTTTGAGCGGGCCACGCAGCGCCACGAGCCGCCGCTGATCGCCGTGCTGGATGAGATTCAGGACCCGCACAATTTGGGGGCCATTATTCGTTCGGCCGAGGCGTTCGGTTTTCATGGGGTGGTTATTCCCAAAGATCGTTCTGTTGGCCTCACCGATACTGTAGCCAAAACGTCCGCAGGCGCTGTGGCCCATTTGCCGATCGTTCGTGTGACCAATCTGGCGCGCTGGTTGGAAAGCGTCAAGCGCCAGCACATCTGGGTTGCTGGCGCCGATCAGCAGGCCGAGCTTAGCCTTTTTCAAGCCGATTTAAATCGCGCCCTGGCCGTCGTTATTGGTAGTGAAGGCAAAGGCATGCGTCGGCTCGTCAGGGAGCGCTGCGATTTTCTGATTCGCATCCCCATGGTGGGGCAAATCAACTCGCTCAATGCATCCGTGGCCGCCGCATTGATTTTCTGTGAGGCGAGAAAACAGCGAGGAGCCCACCGCTAAGGCGGCATGTCGCTTATACAATGCCTCTGAGGCGCTCAATTTCCTCAGCCAGGGCAGATTTGCCATCAAATGTGGCCAGATCTGCGGTGAACGATGGGTTCAGCTTTTTGACAAATGCTAAACTCTGATTGAAATCGCCCAATGCAAAATAGCAGGCTGCGATGACGAGATAGAGATCCTTGTAGTCGATGCGGCGATCGTGGCCGAATAGATAAACGGAGCTCAGGCTGAGCGTCTTATTGGCGCTGGAAATCGCCGGGCTATATTGCTTTTGTGCGTAATAGACAAACGCCAGGCCCGCATGCGCATCGAGCAAAGATGCATTGATCGAAATTGCCTCGTTGAAATTCAGTACTGCGGCGGATAGGTCGGTCAATCGAGCATAGCACCAGCCTGCGCCGCAATAAGCCTCGGCTGAGGTTTCGTCCTGAGAAATCGCTTCCTCAAATTTCTGCAATCCTATCGAATAATTACCAGCTTCAAATTGCTCCCAACCACTATTGATCAGTTCATTGATTTTGCCATTTGAAATATCGGTCCCATTCTGAACCTCACATCGCAGCAAAATCATGAAGCAAATTCCTATCAAGCATATATATCGGTATCGCATGTTCAGCTGCTCCTTCCTGTTATTTCAACAATAACATTTTTCGATGATCGGAAAACTTCCCAGCCTCCAGCCGATAAATATAAAGGCCGGTCGCCACCGGATGTCCATGCAAGTCAGTGCCATCCCAATAGCATTGATGCTCGCCAGCCTGCTGTTCACCTTCGAACAGCAGCTTTACCAATTCCCCATGGAGATTAAAAATTGTTAGCCGCAGATAAGCATCCTCAGGTAAGTGATAAGCGATGGTTGTGCGAATATTAAAAGGATTGGGGTGGTTCTGAAATAATTGGAAGCTCGCTGGTCGCGTTGGATTGGGCGACTGATTTGGATCATAGAACAATCGGAATACTCCCAATCGATCGATTTTGGCCGATACGCGGTTATTCATCGTGTCGACCGTGCAGTTCAAGCGCTGCCATTTGTTTTCGTTCAGCCGATAAATGGCGAGCCGGGATTCATCCCAGCCAGCCACCACCACATCTTCATACGACAGCGAGAGAACCGCTGCTTCAGAAAAGGCGTAATCGGTCGGGCCGATGCGATAGCCAGGACCCATAGCATTCATTTCATCATCCGTGACAAAATCGCTGAGAGGGATAATGGTCATATAGCTGTCGCGAACCAAGCTGTTTGGATGAACGTTTAGGTTAACCTGATCAAATTGGAAATTGCCGGGGATGCCAGCCTTGAGCAGTTTAACGCCAAAATATTCTGTCAGAGTGGTGCTGGATTGTCCTGATACCGTGGCAGTGATTTTGAGCGTCGCCGTGCCGCTGGTGGCGAATTGATAGTCGCCCTTATAGGTTCGTGGCGCAATGGAGGTCATCATGATACTGGTGGGGGAGGAACTGCCCACCTGAACGCTGGCCGTTGGATTGCTAGCCAAATCGTATTTCGTGATCAGATAGAAGTCGATATACTGGGTCAACGCAGGGTTCTGGAAGATGGAGATGGTGAACTGCTTTTCTGCCAGTTGACCAGCGATGAATTTAAAGCTTGACCGAGCATCGAGTTTGCCGTAGCCCCATTTGTTGTTGGGGACCGCCAGGGTGTTCAAATCCGTGCGAGGACTGGCGATGATTGCCTGGCGGATCTGGCTGGGAGTGAGCTGCGGGTTTTTCTGGAGCATGAGCGCGATCAGGCCAGAAACATGCGGTGCTGCGAAGCTGGTGCCTTTGGAGACCGCATGTTTGCCATCCTGACAGATATAGCCATTTGGCAGGCTGCTGGTGCCGGTTTTGAAGATGGAATATTCGCTGGTGGGGCTGGCGTCGGAGGAATAGCTGGCGGCGATCATTTCGCCTGGAGCGCTAATCTCCGGTTTGGTGCGACCATCGCGCGTGGGGCCCGGACTGGAGAAGCTGGAGGCCTGGCCCAGGACCAATCCCGGAAAGCCTACGGAATTGCCGTCCAAATCGATCCAACTGCGCTTGGTGATATAGCTGCCAACAGTGATGGCATGGAAGGCGGTCCCGGGTGTGCCTAATATCATGGTCGGATCGATGTTGGATGTCAGCGCCACATCTTCCATCGAGGCCCCAGCCAGCCAGAGGTCAAAGCGGCCGACCGAACCAATCACTGTGATTTTCCATTCACCAGATTTTGGTGGCTTATTGGCATCGAAGTCATAAATCTGGATCAAGATCTGTTTATCTCCATTGAGGCTGCTCGGGCCAGATTTGGCATTGGAGATATAAATGGTGCCGTCATCGGTTTGAAAGGCCCCTTCGCGACCGCTCGAGATCGGGCCTTGTGTGGTTCCACTGGGCGTCACAATTTTGACCGAATAATTATAAATGGCCTTATACCAGCCTTCGAACACGATATAATCGTTGATCTTGTCCGAATTTGGCGTATAAGTCGGCACAGTGAACTTTGTTTCGATTTCGGTCAGGCCAGCGCCAAACGTCCCACTGGCATGGATATTCTGATCGGCTTCATTGCCCGCGGAGACCACTACAGCTTTGCAGCGGCTGTTCGGAGCGCTTAACAGCTGGTCGATGGCCTGCTCGCTGAGGTCTTTGCCATCATGCGGGCCCTGACTGCCACCAAAGCTCAAATTGACCACATAAGGCTGGTTCAATGCCTTGGCGACGCTGTCGAGAAAGGAAATGCCGTTCAGATAATCAGTAGTTTCGAAATTGAACCCGCCTCGATCGCGCGTGGCCTTGATAATGACCAGACTGGCTTCTGGTGCTACTCCCACATACGTGCCAGCCGGGATGCGATTGCCAAACGCTCGGCCATTGCCAGCAGCAGTGCCAGCCACATGCGTCCCATGACCCACCAGATCTTTATGATTGATCTGGCCAATCCCGTTCAGCGCGTTGTTGATTTGCGATTGGGTATAAAGGGTTGCTCCATACTGGTTTGGACCATCGAGTTTCCCATCACCATTCACGTCGCCAGGATCGCTGAAATCCAATATGGCAAGGATGCGCGTCGTGCCATCAGGCTTTCGAAAATCCTGATGCCGCCAATCGATCCCAGTATCGATGATCCCAATAATCACGTTTTTACCAGTCACAGCATATTGATTGCGCACCTCTGGCGCGCCGATCTCTGGCATACTGACGTCATTATGCAACTTCAGCACCCGTGAACCTTGAACATACTCAACCTTGGGATGATTGGCCAAAGGCGCAATTCGTTCCAGTGGAACCAAAGCAGTCACGATATCTCCGATACGCGACTGGACCGAAATACCCAATTTTTGCAACGTCCCGTTATCCAACTCTGTCTTAATTAACAAGTTGATCGGTGATGTCGATGAAAATGATGCCCGACCTGTGATCTGGTGATAGATCAATGCGCTGGTTTCAGGCTGTTCCAGCATCAGCACGATAGAGGGATCGACTTTGGCGGAATTCAATAATGAGCGCTCATCCGACCAACCCGTGCTGCTGGAAAATATCATGCCGAGGGCAATTACGCTAATAAAAATACGATGGGTCATTGTCAGACTCCTCAAAATTTTCGAATCTGTTCGGTAGAATCAGGAGGTTCAATTTTAAGCGGTCGCGATCCTTGAATGGATTCGACAAACCGCATTTTCGCAAGATCGTATAGCGAACGAGCCGGAAGCTTGGCAGTGTAAATCTGGCCAATATTCGCCGTGATTTCAATCCCCTGCTTTTTCAGCACCTCGCGATGCAGATCAGTCAGCGGCTCGAAAGATTTGAACACCACGGAGATGGATTGATCCAATTGACGCTGTTCGTACAACGTTTTGACCTGCAAGCGAAGATCGGCATCCACTTTTTGTTCGACTTCCGGATCCCGACACGATTGAATAGCAACAAAAATAAGCAGCAGTGCCGTTAGATAAGAAAAATGAGTATTCACGTTGTTCACCTCCAATAGGGTTGCCAGCCTGGGTAGATGATTGGAACTCACTCATGCTTTCGATTCAACTTACCCCAACTTGAATACAAATTCCAGGGAACAAACGATACAACGATATGTGAATGGCACCGATGAGCCTTCCATGATTTAGCAGTTCGATGAAGCA
>Ga0209227_1000042_pt1 | contig 95601 bp, 75 predicted proteins | sample YNPBryantNP2012_FD_185815 | JGI IMG/M metagenome (GOLD analysis project Ga0209227, IMG submission 185815) | Anoxygenic and chlorotrophic microbial mat microbial communities from Yellowstone National Park, USA - YNP Bryant NP 2012 (SPAdes)... ...
TTGACCGATGGTAATGGCAAGCGGGTGGCAAACGGGATCTATCTTTACCGGCTGGAAACAAAAGACCGCACCATCACTACCAAGGCGGTCCTGTTGCATTGATAAAACCGAAATAAAAAGGGGCGGCCCGCCCCTTTTGCTGTTATGACTAAACAACTTCGCTCAGTAACTGTGCTGCCTTTTCAACCAGCTCAATCTCATCGCGGGTAAAAGCGTGGGGTACGCTGGCATCAACCGTAATCTCGCCCCACAGGTTTTCTCCTTTGATTATTGGCACCACCAGTTCCGAACGGGTCTCATCAAAGCAGGTAAGATACCGGGCATCCGCCCTTACATCCGGCACAACTTCGGTGCGCATGGTAACCGCTACCGTCCCACAGATCCCCCTTCCTACCGGAATCTTCTCAAAACCAACCGGCAGTTTCCCGTTATAAGGCCCAAGCACCAGTTCTTTGCCGTTGTACTGGAATATTCCCACCCAGTTGAACTGGACAAAATTTTTCTTCAAACTCATCACTACCCGTGCCTGGGCATCATCACTGCGCTGGCTGGAACGAATCAGACTTTTGATCTCTTCAAGTTGTGCCTGATATTTCATATCAGAAACCTCCCATTTCTCATAATCGGCTTGCCATCACCATAAACTGTGAACCCCTGACGGGTATCACAGACCATATCCCAGTGAATTGCCGATTTGTTTTTACCGCCGGTTTCGGGCAGGGCCGCTCCGAGCGCAACATGCATCGTTCCGCCAATCTTTTCGTCAAACAGCGTATTTTTGGTAAAGCGCTGAATTGAATAATTAGTCCCGAATGACAGCTCCCCAACCCGGCTCGCACCGTCATCCGTTTTAATCATCGCCCTTAATAAATCCGCGCCTTTATCTGCCTTTGCCTCGACCACCCGTCCTTTTTCAAACAACAGGCGCACATTTAACACCTCCTTACCCAGATAAACTGCCGGAAAGTGATAGCGGATTTTACCTTCGGTTTTGGTCTCATCTGGACTGGTAAATACTTCACCGTCAGGGAAATTCACCCGTCCATCGCAATTAACCCATTTCCGGCCGCTCACTCCAAAGGTGATATCGGTATCCTCTCCGACAATCCGGATTGTGTGCAACCGGTTGAGTTTTCTGATAAGCATCTGTTGACGTCGGGAAACCTTTTCCCATTCTCTAATCGGGTCTTTTTTATCAACCATTCCGGCACCGTAGACAAACTCCTGGTATTCAATCAAGGACATCTCCGCATCCTGAGCCGCGGCCGGTGTCGGATATAGTGTGCCAACCCAGCGGAATTTGCCTGCTGCCTCTCGTTGTAACCTCGTTTCAAATAGCTGTTTCCGTGCCTGCTGTGCAATTGCCAGCCGCTTCGGGTCAATATTGGTAAACTCCCTGGTATTCCAGCTGCTCCAGACAAAAAGCATGGCATCCGCCTGTTCGGTTTCCAGTTTTTCGGTCGGGCTCACGAACCTCAGCTGGTTTCCGCTTGCGTAACGGTAAAAGAGATAACCCGCATCCGGGATCGTTATCCGGGAAGTAACATTTGCTCCCTGTTTCAAAGCCTCAACCAGCACTGCTTTGTAGAGCTCCTCGGCATTAGCCGGTCCGACCATTACCAGCCATTCGTTTTTCTTTAGTCGCAGGCTGTAATGAATCAGAACCCGGGCAAGTTTTTCTACTCTCGGATCAAACATCTTAAATCCTCCTTTCTCAATTTTAACCAATCTGCCGGCGTCGGGTCAGAATAAAACCGGCAATACTTCCCAAAACTACCAGCAGCCCGAAACCGAATAAGAGCCGCCGGCTGGAAAAGAAGTTGGTCAGCTGTCCGATTACTAAGGCGGCGATGGCAAACAGCATATGCAACAGCCAGTCCCGGGTGGAAAAAATCCTGCCCCGCACCTCTTCTTCAACCGACTCGTGGAGCAGGGTATCCATCCCGATGTAAACCGGTGAAAGTGCCAGTCCGGCAACGAAAATCAGTGGTGCCACCGGCGCAAATGTTTTTGCCAGCGCCAGCCCGACTACCACCAGCCCCATTAGCAAAAAACAAACGAGCATCACCCGATATTTCTTGATCCGATGCCCCAGTGCCCCATACAAAAGCGAGGAAATCAACAACCCAATTGAACCAATTGCTGCTACATAACCGACACCTCTGGTTCCTAAACCCACGCCCCCCAGTTCCCGGCTCGACTGAATTATCGGCACATATAATACTACCACCGCCGCGCCTAATATCACCATCAGCACAATTGAACAGTAAACGAACAAGACCGCCGGCTGATTTTTGATTACTATCAACAGCTCCTTGACGCTCTGAATCATCCGGGACTGCTGTTTGATAAACAGGTCAACCTCTGCCCGGCGAAAATCATTTTTTCGTTCACCATTAGCCAACCGTTTGAAAATAAAAAGTAGCGATATTACTGAAACAAAATAGGTAAAGGCATCAATGTAAAATCCCGCCGTCCAAGTTGGCCTGATTCCCAGCCTTAACCAGCCCGCCCAGTCAACAATTAAACCGCCCAGCACCATACCCGCAAAGGTTGCGATTCTCCCGATAATATTCAAAAAAGAATTGGCACCCAACACTTTATCCTGCCCCACCAGATTGGGGATAATTGCCATTCTGGCCGTGTTAAAAAAAAGCCCGAACAGAAACACCAGAAACGCCAGAAAATATACCAGCAGAAACTGACCAGTAAGCAGGGCAAGAAACGGAATCAAAACCACCAGCACCGTGCGGGCGGAATCGCAGATTACCATTACCTTTCTTCGGTCCCAGCGGTCAACCAGCACCCCGGCTAGCGGTCCGAATAATATCACCGGCAAAGCCACGACCACTGAAAGATAAGAAATTGCCCGGGCACTATCCCAGCCGAATTTGCTGGTAAAATAAGCAATCATCGCTAACAGTGCCATATAGTCCAGTTTGTCGCCAAACAATGAAAACGCCTGGGAAAACGAAAATATCACAAATTCGGGGATTCTTAATACTGGTAAAAGTTGACTTTGTTTTTGAGGTATCAATACCGGTTCGGAGACAATCCGGGTATTTGTCTCTCGCTCAGCCATTGCCTGTTAACTACCCCTGCCTGAGGTGCACCAGTGGCACCGGATAACGGTCAATCAATTCTTGATAAAACTGTTCAACCTGCCGGGCAATATTTGCCCAGGAAAATTCTTCAGCCCGCTTCCTACCCGTTTCACCCATCTGTCGGGCAAGTTCTGGATCTTTAATAAGTTTCACAATTGCCCCGGCAATTGCATCTGGGTCGCGCGGTGGCACCAAGAATCCTTCCCGGCCTGAAGTCATTACCGTCTGATAGCCGGTGATATCAGAAGCCACCACCGGCGTTGCGGTTGCCATCGCCTCCAGCAGCACAATCCCGAAACTCTCATAGCCAATTGCCGGCGAACAGAACACATTGCATGACCGGTAATACCGTGGCCGCAATTCTCCCGGGATTAACCCAGCCCAGTAAACATGCGACTCTACATCTTTATCAAGATAATCCTTATAAGCGTAACCGAAAAGCCCGGTTCCGACCACCACCAGCTGAACATCCGCTACCTCCTTGACAATTTTGGGTAGAGCCATTAAAAGATACTTCAACCCTTTTCTCGGTTCAAATCGGCCAAGAAAGAGAATCTTTGGTCGGCCGTTATTCAATTCCGGAATCGGCTCCACATCGGGCCGGAAAAAATTTACATCCACCCCGTTTGGAATTATGCGATATTCACCAGGGAAATACTTGGCAGTTGAATCCCGGGCGGCGGTTGAAACTGCAATTCGACCATGAATCGCCCGGAAATAAGGAAGCAGCAGCGACCGACACAGTGCATAACCGATGCTCTTGTCGTGACTGGCGTGAAAGGTGAAAACATTAATCGCTTCTGAAACCTGCAATGCTACCAGTGGTAGCGTCGGTGCCAGGGAACCGTGAAGATGGATAATCTGGAACCGTTCCTCTTGAAAAAAACGTTTCACCCGAGCAAACGGCCGCAGCGCCACCGGCACCCGAGCAAACGATTTGTTGGAACGGATTATTAGCCCCCGTCCCACTCGGAACACCTGATCTTCATCCGGTACCCGGTCAAGACAGGCAAGCGTCTTACCGCCCACTTTAGTCGTCAGAATTTTAACCGTATGCCCCCGGCGCCGGAGTTCTACTGCCAGATGGTGAATGTGCTCCGCAATTCCCCCAATGTATGGGTAATAATTGTCGGAAACCATACAGATACGCATACTCAACCATCCGGAGTCGTGTTCGGGTGATAATTGATCTGTAATCCCCGTTGCATTGAATTATTTATTCCCGGTCTTACTCTGGTGCCCGTATGCTTTCAGCCCCGCACCCAGTACCTGTACCGCTCGCACCAGCTCATCACATTTCAACACATAGGCGATCCGCACCTCATTGCTGCCCAGCCCGGGCGTGGCGTAAAATCCATTGCCCGGCGCTACCATCACCGTTTCGTTGTTAAGCTGAAACTGCTCAAGCATGAATATCGCAAATTTTTCTGCATCATCAACTGGCAGCCCGGCAATCAGATAAAACGCACCTCTTGGTAAAACGAATTCAATCCCGGGAATTTTTTGTAACTCCGCACAGAGAACATCGCGCCGCCGGCGATACTCATTTTTAACCTGCTCAAAATAAGCCGGTGGTATCTTCGCCGCTTCCTGCGCTGCCATCTGGTCCACCGTTGGTGGACAGAGCCGCGCCTGCCCGAACTTCAGCATCGCCGCGATTAAATCCCGGTTTCTTGATACCACACACCCCACCCGGGCACCACAGGCACTATAACGTTTAGAAATCGAGTCGACCATTATTACCCGGTCCTCAACCCCCTTAAGGTTAAGCACGCTTATCGGCTTTACCGGGTCGTAAACGAACTCGCGGTAAACCTCGTCACCGATCAGAAACAGATTATTTTCCAGTGCCAGCGTGCGCAGCAACTCCATCTCCGCCTCGGTATAAATTACACCCGTAGGATTGCCGGGATTGGAGAAAAGGATTGCCCGCGTCTTTGGAGTAATCAACCTGCGAAAAATATCTTTGCCGGGCAAAGCAAAGCCATTGCTTCGATGGGTGGTTATCGGCACAAGCTTAACGCCAGCCATTACTGCAAATCCCAGATAGTTTGTATAAAAGGGCTCAGGGACAATTATCTCGTCACCCGGGTCACAGACTGCGTGAAGCGCAAAGGCAATTGCCTCGCTCCCACCAGTAGTTACCAGAATATCTTCTGTCTCAACTTTAATGTCCGCCTGACGATAATATTCAACCAGTGTCTGGATATAACTCTTCAAACCTGCTGAATGTCCGTATTCCAGCACTTTAATATCAATCTGACGGTAACCGTTAATAATCTCTTTCGGTGTCTCTATGTCCGGCTGACCGATGTTCAGGTGGTAAACCTTTATCCCTTTTGCTTTTGCCCGTTCAGCATATGGCACCAGTCGCCGGATTGGCGAAGCCGGCATAATTCGTGCCCTTGTTGATAATTCTGGCATACTGTCGCTCTCCATTTTATTTCCCCTTAAACTTATCAAAAATTATTTCCTTTGCTACTAATGGTTCTATTGGTCCAACCGCGCTGCCATAAAAATGACGTCCGGCAAAAAGTTCATCAATTAATTGAACCACATCCTCCTGCGTTACCTGATTGAACGCGGCAATCGTCTCCTCAATCGTTTGCACCCTGTTAAGCAACAAATAGCCCCGGCTCAACCTGAGCATCCGATTAATCGGTGCCTCCATTCCCAGAAGAACCGCGCTTCTGGTCATAACCATCGCCCGCTCAAATTCCTCAAATGTAATTTTCTCCCGGTATAACCGGCTGATTTCTTCATTCAGCACCGCTATACAACGCGGCAATTTTTGATGTTCGGCAGAAAAATAAATACCCAAGAAGCCAGTCTCCTGGTAAAGCTCGGCAAAACTGCCGACCGAATATACCAGCCCTTCCTCTTCCCGCAGTCTCTGAAATAACCTTGATGAGACCCCGCCCCCAAGTAAGGTATTTAATACCGAAAGGGCATAGCGTCTTGGGTCACCATAGGCAAAGGTCGGCACTGCCAAACAGAGATGCACCTGTGAGATATCGGTACGGGTCCGGGTTAACATCTCCGGTTTTTCTGGAAAACTCGACGGACGCGGTGGCTGCTCTCCAGCCCAACCGTCAAGCCCATCCAGTCTTTTGAGAAGTAGCTCGTGGTCCACCTCGCCCACTGCCACCGCCACGCCCGATGCTGCCCGGTAATAGTTTTTGAAAAACCTAACAAGGTCGTCACGCGTTATACTGGTGATTGAATCCAGCGTACCAATCGCTGGACGACCGAGCGGCGAACTACCGTACAGCGCCTGCATTAGCAGATTGAGGACGCACGTCTCCGGGTCTTCCTCGCCAGCGCGTATTTCCTCTCTGACCACCTCTTTCTCTTTTGAAAGTTCGATTTCAGTGAAAGCAGGCGCTGACAGAATTTTGCCCATTAAATCCACAATTATATTAATCTGGTCTGCAGGAAATCGGGCATAGAAACAGGTCCCTTCCTTGTCGGTAAATCCGTTCAACTCGGCACCATGTGCCTCCGCAATGATATTAATCCTTCTGGAATCAAGGTCTTCGGTCCCCTTGAAAATCATATGTTCAATCAGATGGGCAGTTCCCTCCTTGGCCGGCGGATCGTCACGGGAACCAACTCGGTACGCAAAGCCCAGGGTAACTGAATGGAGATAAGGAAGCTTTTCTGTGATAACAAATAGGCCACCCGGGAGCCGGGTGGCCTGAATTGTTGATATCTTCGTCGCTTCAACCGCCATTCTGCTGTTTCACTTTATAACCGACCAGACGTTTGCTTGCTGATCACTGTTAATGCCTTGGCCGGTGCTGATGCGTGATACCCCGACCGCTCCCCGATCGACTCGGCGGCTGAGATCGGGTCGAGCGGGGACGACGCTCGCTTCTACCGGTATCATCGGAAATCGGAATTTCCCCCCGCTCCTCCATTGCTTTCTTCCGGGAAAGATTTATCCTGCCCTGCTCATCAATCTCCACAACTTTAACCCAGACCTTATCCCCAACCTTAACCGCATCCGTTACTTGATGGTAGCGCTCCGGTCCCAGCTGGGAAATGTGGATCATTCCCTCTTTACCCGGTAGAATTTCCACAAACGCACCAAAATTCATAATTCTCGTCACCGTTCCCTGATAAATTTTACCAACCTCCACCTCAGCTACCAGCGACTCAACCCACTCCTTTGCCTTCTGCAAATTCTCCGGATTTGTCGCCGCGATCGTCACCGTCCCGTCATCCTCGATGTCAATGGTTGTATTGGTCTGCTCAATAATCTTCCTGATGGTTTTGCCACCCGGCCCAATAACTGTCCCGATTTTATCTTTATCAATTACGAATGAAACAATTCGGGGTGCAAAACGGGAAATTTCCGGCCTTGGCCTATCAATACAGGCGTTCATCACCTCCAGCACCTTTAACCGGGCCTGAGTGGCCTGCTCCATTGCCTCATGTAAAATTGAATAAGGTACCCCCTTCAGTTTTAAATCCAGCTGGATTGCAGTAATTCCATTCTTGGTTCCGGCAACCTTGAAGTCCATATCACCATAATGGTCCTCATCGCCGATTATGTCTGTTAGAATCCGGTACCGTTCCTCTTCCTTCACCAGTCCCATAGCGATACCGGCAACTGCCGCCTTTACCGGCACACCGGCATCCATCATTGACAGTGAACCCGAGCAAACTGAAGCCATTGAGGAACTACCGTTGGACTCAAGAATGTCTGAAACAATTCGGATGGTATAAGGAAAGTCATCCTCTTTCGGCACTACCGCCTGTAAAGCCCGCTCCGCGAGGTCGCCGTGCCCAATTTCCCGTCGGCCCGGGCCACGCAGCATCCTAACCTCACCCACCGAAAAGGGTGGAAAATTGTAATGAAGCATAAAAGACTTTTTCTCTTCCATTGCCAGTTCAACATCATCAATAATCTGTTCGTCGGACTTGGTGCCCAGAGTTGTGGTTGCCAAAGACTGCGTCTGCCCGCGGGTAAACAACGCTGAACCGTGCGCCCGGGGTAATACCCCGACTGCGCATTCAATCGGTCGTAATTCATCCAGCTGCCGTCCATCCAGCCTGGCGCCCTGATCCAGTATCCGTTTTCTTACGTCCGCTGCAATAATCTCTTCGAGCACCGCCTGAATTGCCGAATCTGAATCTGGAAACTTCTCAGCCAGCTGATCAATTATTTCTTGCGCCAGCTGCTGGCGGGCGAGGCCCCGCTGCCGTTTGTCCTGAATATCATTGGTCGCCCGTGCCCGGTCACCGGCAATCTCTATTACCGCATTCTTCAATTCCTCGCTGACCAGTGGTGTCTCAATCTGAATTTTAGGTTTTCCGACTGCTGCCTGAAGTTCCTTCTGCAAGGCGATTGTCTGACGGATTACTGGTAATGCCAGTTCATAACCACGGTCAATATCCGCAATTGAAACCTCACGAGCCTGACCGGCAATCGTCATAATCAGGTCCCCTTCAATACCCACAAACAGCATTGACATTTCCGCCTCGTCCAGCTGGCTCATTGGCGGATTGGCGACTAACTGACCATTGATTTTGCCGACCCGGCAGGCACCGATCGGCCCAAGAAAAGGAATCTCGGAAATGGTTAACGCCGCAGATGCAGCGATCAAACTCAAAAACTCGCTCTCGTTTTCCATATCTGTAGAAAGCAGATAGGCGATAATCTGCGTCTCATTCCGGAAATTATCTGGGAACAACGGCCTGATTGGCCGGTCAATCAACCGGCAGGTAAGGGTTTCTTTATCCCGGGGCTTGCCTTCTCGTTTAAAAAATCCTCCCGGAATCTTACCCGCCGCATAAGCCAACTCCCGGTAATCAACCACCAGCGGAAAGAAATCCTGATAGGTTTCTATCGGCTGTTTATTGTAAACTGCGCTGGCCAAGACCACCGAGTCGCCATAACGAGCAAGCACCCCGCCATCGGCCTGACGGGCAACACGACCAAATTCTAATTGTAAGGTCCGGCCACAGACCTCAGTCTCAACGCGGTGCATAACCCCTAACCCCGCAACCCGAGACTGGCGACAATCTTTTCGTACCGATCCTGATGATGTTTTGCCAGATACTGCAGATGCCGGCGCCGCTCATTCACCAGTTTAATAAGCCCGCGCCGGGAGTGTTTATCTTTCTTGTGCACCTTCAGATGCTCGGTTAACTGATTAATCCGCTCGGTCAGAATTGCAATCTGAACCTCAGGTGAGCCGGTATCACGCTCGTGCAGCCGAAATGCACTTACCAGTTTCTGTTTCTTTTCCTTCGTTAACGCCATATGCTCCTCTTTCTTTTATTATGATAACATAACATAACCGTTTCCGATGTCAATAATGTGTGAACACATCTGTCCGCCGCCTTTTTTCTATATACCCGATTTTAAAAACCGATTCCTCTTCTCTTGTTCTCGCCCACCTCATCAATCGCAGCGGACTCAAGGTCTGCCATCGTTATCTGCCGGTTTTCCCGGGAAGCAACCGTTACCGCTTTAATTACCACATTTTTGACATTACCGCCGGAAAGTGGGTAACGGGAAGCAAGTTCTTCAAAAGAAACATCCGCTCCCATTAAAGGGCACGAACCCAGAAAGAGCCGCCAGAGCTGTACCCGTTCCTCGGTTGCTGGTATTCCGAATTCCAGCTTCAGCAGAATCCGTCGCTCAAACGCCTTATCCATCGCAAATTCACGGTTGGTAGTCAGAATTGCCAGTCCGCGGAAACGCTCAATCTCCTGCATCAGGATATTGGTAATTGTATTGTGACCCCGGTCAGTTGAATGAAACTCATCCAGCCGTCGCCCGAAACAGGAATCCGCTTCGTCAAACAGTAAAACACAATCCGCATCTCTCGCCTCTTCAAACAGATGCCGGACATTCTTTTCTGAATCGCCAAACCATTTACTGTATAAACGGTCATATTGAACATAACCCAGTTTTTTACCCAACTGATGGGCGATTGCCTCCGCAGTGGCGGTCTTGCCGGTTCCGGGGGGGCCGTAAAATAGCATAATCGTCCCTTTCCCGTATGGTATTTTACCGGCAACACCATAGGTTTCTAATGCCTTTTCAAGATTTGCAAACTGCCATAGGGCAATCTCAACCTGCCTTTTAACCCGGTCATTAAGCACCAGTTGCTCAAATTTCACCTCCGGATCTTTTATCCAGAGAATCCCATAGTGTTTTCTGGGAATCTCCTCTCCATCTTGTTCCTGCAATGCTGGCTGGGGACTCTTCTCACCGCATATCTGCCAGAATGTTTGGTCGGCAATTTTATAGGTATTGCCCAGTATATCCCCGTTTTCCCCAAAGAATATCTTTTGATCCCGGCTTGGAACGATAAGTCGGTTACTCAGCAATGGTCCATCAGGGGTCAATAGTCTCATATTTTTTACTAATTCACCAATGTCTTCAGATACTATCATCACTAAATCTGTTCCCGTAATCTCTTCGTCCCGAAACCGAGCAAAAAAGAGCGTTAGCAGGATTGTTTTTGCCTCCGATGGTAGATTTAAATCCTGGCACATTTTTTCAAGGGGAATAGTTACCTGGCTTTCCCTGGCTTTTTCAATTATTTTTTCAAGTTCACTTTCGAACTCAGCTATCCTGAGTTTAAAATTTCGCCCCCTTTCCTGAGATGTTAAACCCGGGTATTCAGGAACACTATCGCCCGCACCAATTTCGTTTTTCATTACGAAATCACCCAACATCATTATTTGCTTTAACCTGTTGCAAGTGAAAACCTTATCCGTTTTTGCCATTATTCTGGCGAGAATCAGGCTATTCTGAACCTCAAGGTACTCTTTATTTATTTGGTCCATAACTATATCTCCTTTTTAAGTTTTCTATGTTATAATATATAGTCAAAATTTGACCTTAACTTCGAATATTTTTACATTTTTGATTATTTCGCTTATTGTATGAAAAACAAAAAGTTACATTACCAACCTTGTTGTCTTTTTAAAAACTATTTCCTTATTTCTTGATATTCAGTTACTTATAGGAATTATTGACTTGGAGTTATGCTTTATGCCTTTTGCTTGAAATTTTACCTTTGAAATAAATTGATGACCCAGTTATTACTAAGAAAACCAACCCCATTCCAATTACTATCCCGCCCAGCCTAAACCAGGAGTGTAGATTTAATAACTCCCATCTATTAAATATCAGCACCAGCAAGCCAGTAATAGCGGTAATTATGATAAACGGTCCGAGGATTAGGCCGGTAATGATGTGAACCCGGCGCCAGTTTTTCATTTTTTAGTCCTTTCCCGGTTCAAGTTCATACCGATTAAGAAACATTATTTTATTAATTGGGAGCCTTTCCGGCCTGTTTTTCTCAGCTTCAACCTGCTTTTCTGACAGCACCGGGTTTATACTTTCTGCTTTCTTTCCTACAATGATAAGCGTTATGACATTGAACTCATCAGGAATATTAAGAACCTCTCTAACCTTTTTCGGACTGTAACCGGCAATCGGATGGGCTACCAGGCCAAGTTCGGTGGCTCTTAAAATCAGAAAGGCAACCTGCATCCCGGAATCAAATAGATAGTATTCGCGGTCTCGGATTATGCAGTCCATATCCTTTTTACTGAATACCGCCACAACCATTGATGCCGCATAACACCATTCGTTCCCCGGACTAAATGCAGGTTTAAGCATTTCAAGCTGCCCAGGGTCATATACAAATACAAACCTCGCAGGCTGATTATTAAAGCAGGTGGGGGCGAGTTGTGCATGAAGTGCCAGGTCGTTGATCAAATCTTTGGTAATTGCAACCGGTTCTAAAGAACGAAATGCCCTTCTCTTTTTAATAACCTCAGAAACGTTCATTGAACCTCCTTTTGTTAATTTTATTAATCGCAAGCAGCAGGTCAAGTTCATTTCCCTGACTGCCCCCGAACAGACTCTGGTCAATACCAGAAATTGACATCCTCACACAACCAATTAAAATATTATAGTTTGCGATATTTGATTCCTGCCGAAGATGTGGACCAGGTAGAATTACTTGGTCCCGCTGATATGAACCTAACCACAATTAATCGTTTTTATCGCACCTACATTGTGTTTCGTGACGGCCTGTTACGGCTGTCCGGTCCCCGTTCCGAAAAACCTGAACTCCAGCAGCTTTTTGACCATTTGATCTCCCGGTGTCGGCGCGGAGAACGAATTACCCCGGAACTGATCGAGGCAGAAATCCGCCAACTGCGCGAGGAGAAAGGCACGCTTACTGAAGGAACCAGCCGACTGCTGGAAAAAACAGAACCCTTTCCGGAAAATATGACAGTTATTCATACCCCGCGCAAGACAATTGTTCCTAAAAGTGCTAACCAGCGACGCTACCTTGAAGCAATTAACGAAAACGATATCGTTTTTGCGATTGGCCCGGCCGGGACTGGCAAAACCTATCTGGCGGTAGCGGTGGCAGTTAATTCATTGATTGCCGGTCGGGCAAGCCGAATAATCCTCACGCGCCCGGCGGTTGAAGCAGGCGAATCGCTCGGTTATCTGCCCGGCACATTTAAGGAAAAGATTGATCCCTACCTTCGTCCACTTTATGATGCCCTGTTTGATATGTTGCCACTGGAAAGAACCCAGCGACTCATCGAACAGGAAGTAATTGAAGTTGCACCACTTGCGTTTATGCGCGGCAGAACTCTGTCTGATGCCTATATCATCCTTGATGAAGCCCAGAACACAACTTCTACCCAGATGAAAATGTTCCTCACCCGGCTGGGCTGGAACTCCAAAGCCATCATCACCGGTGACATTACTCAAATTGACCTTTCTCAGAAACATTTATCCGGGCTAATTGAAGCCGAGAAACTGCTTGCCGGTATTTCTGGCATCAGCATCGTCCATTTTGATAAAACCGATGTGGTCCGCCCACCACTGGTGTCAAGAATAATCCATGCCTATGAGGACAAAGAAGAAAGCGAACCATCAACCCCGCAGAGATAAACTGCGGGTTAACATTTATGGGACCGCTGACCTTAAGCTCAAAAAAGCGGTTTACCAGCAATTTAACTTTCTTGTTCCACTTCTCAAGGAACGTCTCCCCGGCGGTCAGATTAATATCGTTTTCACCAACAATACTCATATTACAGAACTGAACCGCCGATATCTTCGACGCAACCGCCCAACCGATGTCCTTTCTTTTTCCATTCCAACGCCATTTCCCGTTCCGGAAAAGAAACGGCTGCTCGGTGAAATATACATTTCCCGGGAACAGGCGCGCCGGCAGGCAAAAAACGCCGGTATTCGCTTAAAAGATGAACTCCTTCAGCTGGTGCGCCACGGACTACTCCACCTCGCCGGTTTTTCTCATCAAGAAATGAACCGGCTGCCATAATTCAGTTAAAACAAAATGTCCGGTAACCTATCATTTACCGCTTTGACCGCTTGCTACCTCCGCGGTAAACTTCGGTAAGCAACGTTATGTTCTGGACACTATTTTCTACGATTGTCTTGCTCTTTTTCTCGTTTATCTTTTCCGGCTCTGAGGCTGCCCTGTTTTCACTGCCGGACTGGCGGATTCAGGAAAACCAACGTATTAAAGAATTAATTTCCCAGCCCCGTCGTCTGCTGGGGACATTGCTTTTGGGTAACCTCCTGGTAAACATCAGCGCAACCGCTATTTTCACCCTCTTTCTTTTATATCTCAGCCGTGACCTCTTGATAAACAAAAGCATCATTATCGGCGTGGGCGGAATAGTTTTGACCGTCATCCTGTTGCTTTTTGGTGAAATTACACCCAAGATTATAGCCACCCGCAATCCTAATGCCTGGAATAAGATTTTCTTACCTTTCATTGCCTTTTGCAACTGGCTGTTTTCACCTCTTACCTGGGCTTTAAACAAAATTAATACATTTGCCACCCTGTTTCCTGAAGAACCAACCCAGCTTACCGCCCAAGAACTGCACACAATGATCACTTTTGGCCGGGAACAGGGCGTGCTTCTTGCCGGTGAAGAAGAAATTCTACGCAACCTGATTGAACTTGATAAACGTACAGTTTCCGAAGTAATGACCCCGCGCAAGGATATCGTCGCCGTTCCGGCAACCGCCACCATTGCCACCACCCTGACGGTCTGTCGCCAGTCCGGCTTCTCCCGTCTGCCCGTGTACTCAGAAAATTTAGACCAGATTACCGGCATCGTTTATGCTAAAGACCTGTTAACTGCTACTGGCCTTGAACCTTCTCAGCCGGTAACCACGATTACCCGGGCTCCCTACTTTATTCCCGAGGTCAAACGTCTTTCTTCCCTGCTGGATGAACTCCGGCGCAAAAATTCCCACATTGCTATTGTCATTGATGAATTTGGCCAGACCGCGGGCTTGGTTACACTGGAAGATATCCTGGAGGCGATTTTTGGCGAAATCAGCGACGAGTTTGACCACTCAGAAGAACTCCCCTATCACAAAATTGCTGATGGGACGTTTCTGGTTGATGGTGACATTGACATCGCTACTCTTAACCGCCTGTTTGATAATGCCTTTGCCGGCATTGATTTCGACCGGCTCTCCTCATTCATTCACGACCGTTTAGGTCGGCTTCCCCGAACCGACGATACCTTCAATTTAGGCAACCTGAAAATCACCGTTGTGGAAGTATCCAAGCACCGGCTGGAAAAGGTACTGATTAAAAAGATTGGATAACCATGGAACTTTTAATCGGTTTGCTATTAATTATTTTAACCGGTTATTATTCCGGAACTGAAACCGCTCTCTACCGAGCAAATTGGGTGCGCCTGCTCCACTGGTCAAAAATCAAAGTCCGGGGTGCTGGCGATGCCCTGTTAGCAATTGAACTGATGACCCCTTCAATAATTACCGCCCTGATCGGTACCAACCTTACCAGCGTCTTTGCCACCCAGTTGTTCGAGCATTACTTTGTGCGCAAACTGGGTCCTGCTTATACCCCGCTGGCAATTGCCATTGTCCTGTTGCTTACTCTAATCCTGGGGGACTATCTGCCCAAGGCGCTGGCTCAATCTGTGCCAACCCGCTGGTTGCGTGCAGGAGCATTTCTCTTAAATTTTACCCGGCTTGTATTTTATCCGGCAGTTTTTCTCCTTACCCGGATCTTACCCAAAACCCGCCGGCTGAGTTTAACGCGGGAGGACTATCTAAAAGTTATACCACAGCGTGGTGCTGATCCGCGGGTTCAGCATATGACCGCCCGACTCTTTCGCTTCACCCGGCTTCAAGTAAAGGAAACTGCCATTCCCTGGGAACGGGTTAAATCAGTCCCCGCTTCTGCAAACCGGCAGACATTGATTGAACTGTTAAGCCAGTATGGTTATACCCGGATTCCGGTTTATCAGCAACAACCGGAAAATATTATTGGCGTAATTGTTGCCAAAGACCTGTTAAATCCGGACCCTATTTCCATCCGTCCGGTCTTGAAGGTTTCCCCTGAGACGCGTGCACTGGAACTGCTCCGTTTAATGCAGCGTCAAGGAGAACATCTCGCGGTCATAGAAAAATCTCCGGGCAGGGCAACTGGAATTGTTACCCTTGAGGATTTGGTGGAAGAGCTGGTTGGCGAAATCCGTTCTGAGGATTAACTTCATTATGCCCGAACCGATAACCACCGAAGCGGTCTGTCTGCGCAGCCGTAACTGGCGGGAATCATCCTGTGTTCTTACTATGTTTACCAGAGAAATTGGGCTGGTCTCGGTAATTGCCAAAGGCGCCCGCCGTCCGAAAAGCCGCCTAGGGGGAGCAGCAAATCTCTTCAGCCATACCCGGGTATTGCTCTATCCTCCCCGGTCCGGTGAACTGTATCTAATCACCGAAGCCGAAATAATAAATCTGTTTCCCGGCCTTTTGGTAAACTACGAGCATCTCCTTGCCGCCAGCCGGCTCGCCGAGTTTCTCATGCACACCCTGCCCCCGCGCCACCCTGAAGAACGGCTCTTCCAGCTCTTACTGGTGTATCTTAACGAACTCAGTCAGCCCGCAACCCCAGCGTTAACACGCGTGACAACTCAAACCCTCATTCTCTCATTTATCCTTAAGGCGCTGACCTTTCTCGGTTACCGCCCCGAACTCCATCGCTGTTCCCGCTGTCAGCAAGAACTTGTGCCGCCGGTTATCTTTGACCGGCAACTCGGTGCGCTGGTCTGTTCCCGGTGCGCTTCTGGTTCCAGCCCGACTGAAAAATTGCTCAGTACCGATCATCTTTTTTTCCTTAGAAAATTGCTGCATACGCCCGCCACTGAACTGTCACAGCATTTACCTGAAAATGAGTCACTGAGCCAGAATCAGGAAATAATCACCACGGTGCTTTGTTTCATCCAGCACCACTATCCGACCCAGAAATTTCTGCTTTTTGACACGCAGGCTTGATTCCGAAAAAAATAAAACGGGGGCAGAAATTTGCCCCCGTGGTTTTTTAATTTATATCCAGTTATCGCGAAATTACCACTTTTGCAACCGATGAACCGTTATTCACCACCCGCGCAAAGTAAATCCCGCCTGCCAGTCCGCGAGTATCAAGACTCCCGGTTCCATTGTCCAGGGTCACCGTGCCCACCAGTTTTCCAGTGGCATCAAAAACCTCAACCGCAGTTGCACTTGCACCATTCAGACTCAACCTTAACAGCCCGGTTCCAGGATTGGGTGTTACCTCAAGCTTAACCGGCAGCACTACTGGTTCGGGCTGCAGTTCCGCGATCCCAACCTGACCGGCAATCGTGGCATTAGCCATAATATCGCGCATTGATGCATCCCGGCTCGGCGCCCAGACGCCGGTGTACTCCCAGCCCTGGTAGGAAAGTGGTGGTACCGAATCCATCCCGAACGATGGAGAACCGCTTACCTCTGATGTCGCACCAACAAAAAATGCACCCTGGGTAATCACAATCGGGCTTGGCGGATTGATGGTATACCAGTCCGCAGCGCTCACATTGACCGTCTGGATATACAGCGTATCACCCGGACTGCCGCCTGGACCATTGTCCGCATAAATTCCAATAGCACATGGGGTCGCAGTTGTCGCCTGCATATAAACCCGGGCGCTGATAATTGAGCAGGGGTATACCGGTGGCACGAACCGATTGCCAAATCCACCCGGTCCGTTCCAGTACATTGAGTTTGTTGGCGTTCCCCGGTCATAGGTCAGAGTTGCCGGCAGTGTAATTACCCTTAACTCAATCGTTACAGTATCGTTCACCGGCACTGCATCACCCGGCAGTTTTGAAATTACCTGAATTGAATAAACTCCGTTGGTAGAAGGTGTCCAGGTGCGGGTAAACACCACCGAATCTGTCTCCGCAGGGTTGAGCGCCCGCACATTCGTTGAATCAATAAACATCACCGAGCCTGACTGATTCCGGACCCGGACCAGTGCCCGGAATGTCGCCTCCGCCTGATTACCGGTGTTCTGAATCACACCCCAGAAGGTAATCGGCCGACCGTTGATAGCAAACATTCCACCCGAACGGTCGTTCATCGCATTCCGAACCGCGGCATCATGCACCCGAAGCGTCGTTGACTCCGGCGGAATAAATTTAACCGCCAGTTCCGGATGGTACATATTGCTGGGCGGAATGTTGCCCGAAAGATAATTCAGACCAATCCGACCCGAGACATTTTCAATCCCACACTGATTGGCATCCGGTACCCAGCCGTTATAAGGTGCGCCCGACTGCTCCTTATACTGAAATGTAATGGAAGAATCCGGCCTTGAGAGAATAATCTGGAAGGTGTTGTTACCACCGGTTGACCAGAAACGCACACTGTCATACTCAACAATAAAAGTATCATTATCCGGACTGGTCCAGACCCAGACCGAACCATTCGGTGAACCGGCAGCCGAACAATCAATGTCACTCATCAGCGCGGCAAGTGTGTTGTTTGACCGTGCAGGACTGGGAATCCGCTGGAAAGGAGAGGCGTTAAGTGAATTGTCGTGAAACGCGATATAACCGTTTGACCCGACGTAAACCTTGTTAACCCGATACCAGTAGTAAGGAAAATCAAAGCCGATGTCAAACGGACCAACTACGTTGTCATCGCCCAGGCCGGTTACTCTGGTACCAATCCCTTTGATGCTTATCCAGTTATACACCGGTGCTCCCGGACAAGTAGTGTCGGAGTCCAGATACCGATAACCAAACGAATCCGGACCACCACCGCCCCAGTTCGGCGGCAACTGGCTTGGCGCGCCACCCGGACTAAGCGCAATCATCATTGCGCATAATATCGTGACTATCATTAAGACCTCCTTTTTTATGGCCCTTTTCAGGACCGGTATTTTTATCCTGCCAAGTTAAATATTAAATGCGTGGCTGCCTTTGTCAATAATATTTTACTTTACCCGATTATACCGCAGCGCTACGCCCACGCTGACCAGCGGGATATACCCTGATTCTGACACCCACCACTCCCAGCCAGAAACAATCCTCCCACCGATTAACACCACCCAGTGCCGGTTTAGATAGATACTACTGTAATGCCCGCAGACAGACCTCTTAACCCGGCACCAAAATTTGCCGAATAAAACCGGTTGATGTCGTGAAGATAGAGCAACTCCACAATTCCGGTCCCAATACTGGGAATTAGTGCGCCTCTATCGCCGGTTCTAATTTTAAAACCAAGGTTTAGTTCATAAATCAAGGGCTTAAGCGAAGTACCTTCCTCTCCCTGCTCCAGGTTATTAAGCCAGGTTCCATATCCAATTGAACCATCCAGCAACAAACCCAGTTTTCGGTTGAATCCGTAACCAAGCCTGATGGACATAAACCAACAAAGTCAAGTGTCCTCCGGTTTATTGTGCTCACAATTTACTTGACAGCCACCTTTCTGGTGGTATATTATCAACAGTAGTTAATTTCCAAAACAGGAGGTCTGGATGCTTAAATCAGGTTTAACAGTCTGTATTGGTCTGGCTTTAATTTTGTTCTTTACCAATGCCAGCGCCAGTTATTCTGCCCATCTAACCGGTGACCAGGCGGTCCCGCCCAGTACCAGCACCGCAACCGGTGATGCCAGCTTCACCCCGAACCGCGATAACACCGCACTGAAGTGTAAGGTAACTGTCAGTAATCTTTATAACGATGGTATGCTTGAGGTTACGCTCTATCTTGGCCAGCCCGGCGAACCAGCCCAGCCGGATATAAAGGTTGCAACCCTGCCGCTAACTCGTAACATCAAAAAAGGCATATTCAACGGAATCCTCTGCTCGGTAACGCTTACCGACCAGGACCTTCAAGGTCCACTTGCCGGCAAGAAGATTGAAACATTGATCTACGCTATGGGAATGGGCAATATATTTATCAACATCGCAAGCGGCTCATATCCTGAAGGTGAAATCCGGGGGCAGCTCCGCTAACCGACATATAAATAAACCTTTACGTCACTTGATAACCGCGGAAACCAGTTCTATATTAGTGGTTAAGGAGATTGTTCCATAAGCTGCCTGAGAGTATGCTTTTACCGGGCCAATTCCATCCGCATACCAGTAGTAGTCAATTGAGCTCTGACCTCCTTCAGTAACAGTCTGTTCAATTTTCCAGGCATTCTTATAAGTTCCGGCTGGGACTGTCACATCCTCCTGCTGTCGTACCCGCGCAACTGAATACTCGTTAACCCGCCAGATTTTTTCTCTGACCAGTGGTAACGAAAGTGTTGTATCCGGTTGTGCATCATCTTTGGATTCATAGGTCAGCACCAGCTTATCCACCCTTTGAACATAGGAAGTTTCCACCATTACATATGAACTTTCAAATGGATAATACTGGTGAACCTCAACCGTGCTTACCTGCTCAAAAACATCTGCGCCACTTGTTAATTTATCATTCCTGGTGACAACCACCTGCGCGGTCATCTTCTGGACTGTATCCGGCTGGGCATCAACATCGGTCTCCATGATAACCGTTCCTGCATAGTTCCATCTATTACCAACCGTAATTGGATAATAATCCTCCTTTGCTCCGAAGAAATCACAACCAGAAATAACCAGTCCAATTAAAAACAAACCAAGAGTGACAATCTGTTTCATATAACTCCTTTCTTAAAGAAATTATATAAAACATAATATCAATGTCAATACCCTAACCCCAGAAACACCTCAAAAACAAATAATAAATTGTGATATCTATTTATAATAAGATAATAATTGCTATTGCGACCGGGTTCTTTTTGTTGTAACTTGAAATACAATTTCTTATATTAATAAAAAGCGGACCCGGAGTGTGGCTTAGGGGCGGTTGTGTCTACCAACCTCTTAACTATGCTTTCGGCTTTATCAATATCAGTATAGCGCTCGGTAGAAATAACCGTTTTGGGGTGGGTAAAGTCTTTGATTTTGTCCAGGCTTTTAAGCCTGCTCCTTATAACACCTGCGATGTTCGTTACCAGTTTGATTGCGGGTTCCGTCAATCTGACCATTTTTAATTCAGATTTGCCATTGACTATGTTAGCGTTATTGGCAATCGTTGCATTCACGGTTAATCTTGATATATTAACCCGAAGTATGAAAGTTCTGGTTACCGGTGGCGCCGGCTACATCGGCAGCGTTTCTACCCGGCTTTTGAGTGAAGCGGGTTATGATGTGGTGGTAATTGACAACCTTTCCCAGGGACATCGTTCTGCAGTTAAATCTCCGGCACGCCTGCTCGTTGCCGACCTTGGAGACGCAGAACAGCTGGACCAAATAATGAAACAGGAAAAACCGGATGCGGTTATGCATTTTGCTGGCAGGATTTCGGTTGAAGAGTCAATGCTTATGCCTGACCGTTACTTCTATACCAATGTCGCCTGTGGTATCAACCTGTTGAACTCCTGCCTCCGCTACCGGATAAACAAATTTATTTTCTCTTCAACTGCTGGTGTTTACGGAACCCCGGTACTCCTTCCGATTGCTGAAGATAGTCCACTACAGCCCGCTAACCCTTATGGTGAGACAAAAAAAATCTTTGAAGACCTGCTTGCTGCCTATGCCCGCGTCAGCAGCCTGCGCTACTGCATACTCCGCTACTTCAATGTTGCCGGTGCCTATCAGGAGCTCGGTGAAGACCACCGGCCCGAAACTCACCTGATACCGAAAATTCTCAACTCCCTGCTCAATCCCGGTGAAAATTTCCGGATTTATGGCGACGACTATCCAACACCGGACGGTACCTGTATCCGGGACTATATCCATATTTATGACCTGGCTGCTGCCCATCTTCTCGCGCTCAGGGTTCTGGATAAACAAAATCTAATTTATAACCTGGGCTCGGAAAAAGGCTACAGTGTGAAAGAGGTTTTTGCCACCGTGGAAAAAGTAACCGGCAGAAAACTGAACTACCAGATCGCCCCGCGCCGACCTGGAGATGTGCCGGTGCTCATCGCCTCATCTGAAAAAATCCGTCAGGAACTCGGCTGGCAACCACGGTTTAATCTTGAAGATATGATTCGCGATGCCTGGAAATGGCATCAACAACACCCTCAAGGTTATCCTGATTAACCAGACGGGCGGAGAACCTTTTGTCCTCCGCCCGGAGATGATTATATATTATTATCTGGTTCTTATCAGTTTTTGAGTCAATACCGTATTCCCCGCAGTTAAACGTAAGTAAAACACACCGTAGCCGATATTTTGCTGGTTTTCAGCTCTCCCATCCCAGTTAGTTGTGTAAACACCAGCCGCCTTTTCCCCTGACTCCAATGTCCTGATTAGCTCGCCAGTAACTGAGAATATCTGAATCTGCACCCGGGCTGGAACCGGCAGACTGTAACGGATGAGTGTCCGGTTGGTAAACGGATTTGGCTTGCCCGACTCAAGGATAAACCGCTGCTCTCTTCTATACAATTCCTGCATCCCGGTTCCGGGCACAACGGTAAACGAGTCCACTATCAAATCGTTTGCCGGATTGATATCGCCGGCAAGCAAGGTTGAACAACGGCTGACATAATTCCCCAAAATCAACGCCTGCCAACTGGTGAAGTTTAATGTTTCTGCCGCACTACCAGGAATAACAAGCGACTGGGTGTCTGCGTAACCGGGCACGATTGCAAAAACCACGCTCACGCTTTCCGATTGAGTGCCGAAGTTCTGAATCAGTGCCTGCGGTATTACCACATTTCCAGAATCAACTATTCCCAGCGGAGCGAGAATTGCACTCACCCCGACATCGCGGGTTACGCCCAAACTGCTCACATCACCGGTGATTGTCCAAGCAAATGGTTGGTTAGAACCGGTCGCCACATTTCTGCCATAAACCCGGATAGTCCATAACCCGGTGTCGGGTTCATTCACCCGGCAGCACTCTTCCACATTAATTGAGTCCCAGCCGCTTGGATTGGGTATTGACTGTCCGGCTGAGTATTTATTGCCGTGATAGGAAACACCGGTTGGGGAAATCAGTTCCAGATCCAGGTTATTAACCAGAGTTGGATTGGCGTTGGGTGCTGCTGCGGTATCTGTCCAAGCAAGCGCCACCCGCAGTGGTATTGAAGAGTTCACCTTAAAATGCTCCTCTTTATATTCACCGGTTGCCAATCCAGTGGTATCATCCTTTAACAGCAGTTTTCTGATGTCGCCGGTAAAATAAAGAACCGAGTCGGCGTCAATTCTGCCCCAGCCAATATTGTTATCCGGTGGGGTATAAGAACCGATATTCGGGTCACAGGAAGCGATTGCCATTGAGCGCAACAATGCCGCCGAGATATAACTCAACCGATTTTCCAACACCGGCTCGCCGGTGGGATAATAACCTTCCTGAAGATAGCACCGTAATAGCCCAATCGTACCTGAAGTTGCCGGTGTTGCCATTGAAGTCCCGTCCATCGACTGATAGGTATTGGTTCCGGTTCTCGTTGCCGAATATAAAGCCTGCCCCGGCGCCATTACCGTTGGTTTGAGCCGGCCATCCTGAGTTGGTCCCCGGCTTGAAAAACTGGCAATCGCATTAGCAGCGGTGCCATTCTGGGTCGCACCCACGGTCAGCACATTCTTGGCAATCCCGGGATTGCGGATTCTTCGGGCTGAAGACTCATTGCCGGCTGCCATAATATTAAGGAAATCCTTGTGTGCCCAAACAAAGGCATCGGTAGATGCATCCTGGATTAGATAGGTGCCACTGGAATTGGACCAGCCCCAGGAGCCGGAATGCTGTTTAATCGGTCTAAGCGAATCCGGGAGCCCCCGTCCAAAATAAACCGTATCCCAGAGGCTCCAGAGGTCTGTACCCAGAACAAAACTGGTTCCGTTGGTAAGGTCTACAAAATAGAGTCTGCCTTTGATTGACATGCCATCATAATAACTACTGCCCCCGGTTATTGAATCATCACCCGCAACCGTTCCGTTCACATGGGAACCATGATACTGCCCTTCAGTAGCATCAGCAGTGCCGTATTTTTTATAGGCAACAACCTTCCGGTGCTCAGGCCAGATGCCAGGCGGGGTCACGCTCAGCACCGGGTCCCTAAACATATCGTGACCGAGATTGAGTCCGGTATCGGTGGTGGACATAATAACCCCCTGCCCTCTAACACCCTTTTGCCAGACTGACCTGGCAGTTTGCGATGTATCAGGTGGCGCAGTTGAACGCCAGCCCGACTGGGTGACCCACTGACAGTTATTATTTGTAATGCTTGGCTCGGTCCATTCCTGAATCCAGAAGGCTTCTGGCATCCGGGCGATTGCTGGAATCGTCCAGAAATTTACGGTTGCCTGAATTACCGTTCCAAAAGGACTAATGCTAATCTCTGTAACCCCGCCCCCCTGACTGTCAATCAGCTCTGCTACCGGTTTATAATCCTCACCTGGGGTCACCAGCACCGCAATCTCACCACGCCCGGACCAGGAAAGCAGTTCGGCTTGAATCTTATAAGCCGGATGAAACAGGCCGATCCAGTTAACAAAATCAAGCCGGGAAACATTCTCCTGCTGTTCGGGGCTCAATTTTGCCACTGTCGCATAGTTTGGAAGATATCCAATTGTTTTGGCCCCCAGACGGTTGAGCTGCTTAATCCAGCCCCGCTGAATTGGCCCCTTAAACTGAATTATACAGTAAACCGGGCTCTGATTATCCCGGGTGGCGCGCAGCTCGGCTGGCAGCGCGGGTTCACCATAACGGGGATCAATGAGATAACCATTACTGAAACTTATATAATTCTGCTCCTCACCAGTATTTGGAGTAAACCGGAAAGCCGGACCCATTGTGTAATGATTTTTGGGTCCAGCGGCAAGCGTTGATACCGCCATAAGCACCAGCCCGGCGGCTTTAACTGAAAGCTTTAACAAATTACCTCCTTGGGTTTAATATATAAATGTAGCATTTTCTATTCATAAATCAAACTAAACTTTTGGGAAAAACTTGACACCGAATTATTGATTGCTAAACTGCTTTCGTGGAAAGGCTCCAGGTTATGGTTACCCTGACGCGCCGTAACAAGGCATTGAGCCTTTCCATTCCCCTCCACTATATATATTTTGGGCTAGCGGTTATTTTTGGTTCTCTATTCTTCAGCGGCGCACTTACCCGTTTTATTATTCGCCGTTTTACCAACCATGGCCTGTTAACCCGACTCATTACTGAAAACAACATATTGAACCAGAAGTTAAACGCCTATGCTGCCGCAATAGATAGCTTTCGCCAGTTCCTTTCCTTTACCGAACAGATGGACAACCGGCTTCGCTCCGCGGTAAACCTGCAACTGGTGCCCGCCGATGTCCGGAAAATGGGAGTTGGCGGATATCAACCTCCAACCGTTGCCCCGGAAGTTGATGAACTATTACGCCGGGCAACCTTTGCCCGCCAGTCTTTGCTTGAAATTGACCAGGCGGTGGCAAGTCAGCAGGAAAAAATCCGGCATTTGCCATCAATCTGGCCAGTCCAGGGTTGGGTAACATCCGGCTTTGGGTACCGCCAGAGCCCTTTTTCCGGTAAACAGGAATTCCACGAAGGGATGGATATCGTTGCTCCGCCCGGCACTCCAATTGTCGCCGCTGCAGATGGCAGGGTAATTTTTGCAGGCTGGCGCGCTGGCTATGGCAGAACCGTTGAAATTGACCATGGTTGGGGAATTCACACCTTCTACGCCCATTGTCAGACCCTGAGGGTTAATGTTGGGAAACAGGTCCGCCGGGGCGAGGTAATCGCAACCGTTGGTGCCTCGGGTCTCACTACCGGCAACCACCTCCATTACGGCGTGATGGTCAACGGCAAATGGGTCAACCCTGCCCAGTACATTCTCAATCCGAAATCCCATTAACCCTTCTTTCTGATTAAAACCACCGGTACTTTTGCCTTAAATCTGTCACTCTTTAACCGGTAATCAAGAACCAGTGCATAAATCCCAGTTGGTAAAATTTTGTCCTGGTCATCCCTGCCGTTCCAATAAACCTGACCCTGAACCTCAACCGGTATCTGCCGATCCAGAAGAGTTTTTATTTGCCGCCCCGAAAGGTTAAAAACCCTGATAGTTAACCTGCCACCATTTTTGGGCAGTTCATACCTTATAGGCAGACTATCCTCAAACCCATCCCCATCCGGACTGAAACAATTTAGTTGCGGGTATAACAACCGGTTTGAACTTCTGGGATAAACCATTAACCGGGCACGATTATTGTTTGTATCCTGGTCTTGAGGAACCTCCACCTTGACCCATAATTCCCCTGCCACAGGTAAAACCCTGCCTGCAAAGACAAATACCGTTTCGCTTTTAGGTGTCATCGCCGGTAATGCCGCCTCAGCAATAATCTCTTCAGGACTAAACCACGCCCGGATTGTCCCTGCCGGGCTATTAACATAGCTCCGGTTTTCAATTTTTACTCTTACCTGAAAAAGTTCACCCGGCTCTTGGGGCATTGTATCCATCAGTTCCAGCCCGGCAACTGCAACATCAATTCTTGTTCCGACCGCATTTGCTCTTCCTGGGGTGCAGCCACTGGTTTCCGGACAGACCGCCCAGTTGGCTACAATATCCGGGCCCAAAATATCAATCTTTTCCCAGGAATATCCGTCACCAGGGTTGGAGGGAAAGCCATCATCATCAAAAGGGGTGCCAAAACTTGAACTGTCCTCATACCCAGAGATGATAATCGGGTCGTTAACTGAGAGCCCATTGCCAATGGTGGTATTGCCCACAGTCAGAATCAACGTTGAATCACCAAACCGATAGGGTTGAACAAAACCGCCCAGCGCTTCAGAATCGGTATATTCCGGGTCAAGAATAACCGCATAGCCACCCGGTTTTAGCCAGGTTGTTCCAATAATAATATTTGGGTGCTTTATTAGAATTGTGGAATCCCGCCATGCTCTGATCACCTCCTCGGCATCGCCATCACTAATTTTATAGACATAAAGGTCTATTGCCTCCCTGCCCGCATTGTATAGCTCAATAAATTCATTACGGTCTTCTGGATAATGCGCACCATCAGCACCCCGCGGATTTGCCATTACTTCAGTAATCACGACCCGCGCGGCGAGAATAACCGCTAACAACAGACAGTTCATAATAAACTCTCTTTAAGATTAAGTTAATATTTCCCCGGCACCAGTCAACAATATTCCGCGGCTAAAAGAACAATTCTTATATGTTATCTCATTAAAAAACAAGGACTTAAACAACAAAACCCTTTTGTAATTCCCCTAACCCCTGGCTTAACAGCTAAACGCACCTCTTGACATTCTTTAGAAATTTGCTATATTTTGACCGAATGGGGTTTCAAAAAAATCCGCTGGTCTCGGTAATTGTCCCCGCTTACAATGAAGCGGAAAACATTGAGCCGTTGCTTGCCGAACTGGCTGAAAAACTTGATGAAAACTATGAAGTTATCATTGTTGACGACGGCTCAACTGATAAAACATTCGCCATTGCCGATGCTGCCCGTTCCCGTTATCCCTTCCTTAACTTAATTCGTCTGCCCAAAAATCAGGGAAAAACTGCCGCGGTTGTTGCCGGGTTCAAGCAGGCACGGGGCGAATTTATCTGTATTTTTGACGCCGACCTCCAGTTTTCACCAGACGACATTAAACTGCAGGTTGAAGTTCTGAAAAAGGGGTATGACCTGGTAACCGGCAGAAAGGTTGGTAGATATGAGAAAAAAACCGTATCCCGGATTTATAACCTTCTGGCACGCCGCCTTTTTGGTTTAAAGGTTCACGATATCAACGCCCTGAAAACCTTTCGGCGCGAGGTTTTAGCCGGAATGGTGCTGCGCAAGGACTGGCATCGTTATATCGTCCCCCTCGCCGCAGTCCGTGGTTTTTCAATTGCCGAAGTACCAGTTGAACTCCGCCCGCGTTATGCCGGCAAACCCAAATACTCCAGCCCGTTCCGAATTGTCATTGGTTTTTTAGACCTGCTCGCGGTCGGCTTTCAGGTCTCTTTTATGCGCAAACCGATGCTTTACTTCGGCACCCTCGGTTTTATCAGTCTGTTAGCCGGATTTTTAATCGGTCTGATTGCGGTCATTCTGCGCATCTTCAATCATGGATTCCGTCCCCTGCTCTACCTGGTAATTCTTTTTGTCCTGGCAGGTCTGCTCTTTTTTGCTGCCGGCTTTTTAGGCGAAGCGATTGCGTCGGTTAATGACCGGCTGGAAAACATTGAACAGGCAGTCCGAACCGCAGAGCGCCAGCCAAAACCGCCTGCCCCAGAAGAGCGTAAGGAGTGAAAAACCGATTCCAAACTGCAATCCGGTTTCTGATATCATTTGGTTTGCTGACGCTGCTGGCTTTACTTTTCCGGCAGCAACTCAGCGCCGCTGTTACCACGGTCAGGCAGGCAGACTGGCGCTATATCACCCTTGCTGCAATTACCTATCTCTTATTTATTATCATCTCCGCATGGCGCTGGCAGATTCTTCTCCGGGCTCAACAACTCCACTATTCCACCTGGTATCTTGCCCGGATTTTCACCCTTGGCCTTTTTTTCTGCAAACTTTTGCCCACCTCAATCGGTGGTGATGTAATGCGCATCGCCTATACTACCCAGCCCGGCAAAGGACCCCAAGCATTTTCTGCCACGTTTCTTGACCGGCTCATCGGTTTTCAAAGCCTGACCCTGCTGGCAATTGTGATGGGCATCATCGTCTCCTTGCGCCGTGCCAGTGCACTGAGTCTGGGTGTGGGGCAATTCACCGGTATGCGCGTTGTCATCCTGCTGGTTATACTCCTGTTGCTTTTGGTTGGCATCACCCTTGTCTTTTTTAATGATACCTGCCACCGCCTTGCCCGCCGGATTCTTGAAGCGCTGAGCGGTAAAATTACCGGGCTTACGCGGATAACCAGTTTAATTGACCGGGCTTACGATTCGGTGAAAAGTTACCGACACCAACCAATCGCGCTGGGAGTCAGTTTTCTCTCCGGAATCGGTGTTCAGGCGGCCCTTTCGCTTAGCTGGTTTTTCACCGCCCGCGCGGTCCAGGCGGGCGTCGCCCTTGGTTACTATTTTATATTTATTCCAATACTGAATATTGTAGTCAACATCCCGACGATTGGCGGCTTGGGGGTGCGGGAAGCCGCCTTTGTTTTATTTTTTACTCCCCAGTGGCTACCGGACCGGCTTAGTCCGGAACAGGCGCTTTCAACCGCCTTGCTTTTTTTAGGACTTGATTTGGTATTTGCACTGCTCGGGGGCGTAATTTTCGCCTTTACCAAACGCACCCCCGGCAAAATAATATCGAAGAACAAGGAGGAATAAATGGCTTTACCTTTGCCCCGACCGAATATTGAACGGGTGGTTCCTTATAAGCCGGGGAAACCGGTGGAAGAGGTAATCCGGGAACTCCGGCTTAAAGGCCCGGTAATTAAACTTGCATCCAACGAAAGTCCACTCGGCCCTTCGCCGCGGGCAATTGCCGCCCTGCGAAAAGCGCTACCGCAACTCCATTATTACCCGGAAGACACCTGCTATTACCTCCGACAGCGCCTCAGCGAAATTTACAAGGTTGACTACGACTCCATTATTGTTGGCAACGGTTCAGTGGATTTGATTTATCTTGCCTGCCTTGCCTACCTTGACCCGGGTGACGAAATGCTCATCAGTGCCGGTTCCTTTATCTCCGCCCGGATCGCGGGGGCGATTATGAATGCCAATGTAATTCAAATTCCTACCCGCGAATACCGTCATGACCTGGAACGTATCCTCGGTGCGATCACCCCGAAGACAAAACTGATATACCTTGACAACCCGATGAATCCACTCGGAACTATTGTTACCAGAAAAGAGTTTGGTGAGTTTATGGCTGAGGTCCCGGAGCAGGTGCTGGTAATCCTTGACGAAGCCTATGCGGAATATATCACCAGCCGCGATTACCCGCACGGCCTGGATTATTATAACCAGAACTTTAACATCTTAATCCTGCGTACCTTCTCAAAAATCTACGGCCTGGCGGGCTTGCGCATCGGTTACGGATTCGCCAAGCCGGAGATTATTCAGACCCTGATGAAAGTCCGTTTGCCCTTCAATGCCAACCGCGCTGCTCAGATTGCTGCCCTTGCCGCTCTCAACGACACCCGTCATATCCAGCGCAGCCGCCGGGTAAATGAGACGGGCAAGGCGCTTTTCTATAAAGAGTTCAAACGGCTGAAACTATTTTATCTGGAAAGTTATGCCAACTTTGTATTCGTGAATTTTACTATTGACTCCAGCCAGGTATTTGAAATCCTCCAGCGTAAAGGAGTAATCACCCGCACCGTTAAGGAATATGGCTTTCCCACGGCGCTTCGTGTTTCCGTCGGCAGGGAACAGGAAAATCGTCGTTTTATCAGGGCGTTGAACGAAACGCTGGAATTTTTGCGCATCAGCCCGAATACCGGTGAATTGCCCTGAAAATTGAATAAAAACCATTATGTTTTCCCGACTTCGTCATCACTTTATCAACGGGCTGGCAACGCTCCTGCCAGTTGTTCTTACCATCTTTATCATCTGGTTTATCATCTCCCGCCTTGGCAATCTTCTCGGTCCGGTCCTCCGCTATCAACAATGGCTGAATCGGCTCCCGCCCGCGGTATTGACGATTATCGGATTTCTGATACTGCTGGCAAGCATTACCCTGATTGGCGCCCTGACCTCGGGCTATCTCGGTCGTCATCTCATGCCCTTAATTGACCAATTCTTCCGGCAGCTGCCCTTTGCCAGCTCGGTTTATACCTCGGCACGACAGCTTTCCGATGCGGTTTTTATCAAACGCTCATCGCTGCGTAAAACTGTCCTGGTTGAATACCCGCGGCGGGGAATTTATGCCCTTGGTTTTCTCACCAGTGAAGAGCCGATGGAACTTGCCGATGGGCGCCCTGCCCTGCTCGTCTTTTTCCCGACCACTCCGAACCCCACCAGTGGCTGGCTGGCAATTGTGCCCGTAGAAGATATTGCCGAAACAAATCTCAGTATTGAAGAAGGCTTGAAATTTCTGGTCTCTGCCGGTTTAGCGCGACCCGCTAACCTTCTCCTCATCCGAACGAAACCGCCGGAAGCGCTCGGCTAAGGTTCGCAGCCGTGCCTTCACCCGGCCATTTACGCTCTCAGGTGGATATTCACCATTGCGACCGGGTCTGCCTGCCGGAACACCGGTCAACAATTCAATACCCTCGTCAATCGTCTCAATTGCATAAATATGAAACCGCCCCTGGCGCACCGCGGCAACCACATCTTCCCTTAACATCAGGTCGCCCACATTTGCCCGGGGTATCAAAACACCCTGTGTACCGGTAAACCCTTTCTGCTGACAGACATCAAAAAACCCCTCAATTTTTTCATTGACACCGCCAATCGGCTGAATCTCGCCCTTCTGGTTTACTGAGCCGGTAACTGCCAAATCCTGGCGCAAAGGCAGCTCTGCCAGTTCTGAAAGCAGGGCATATAATTCGGTGGAGGAGGCGCTATCACCATCAATCCCGCCGTAAGACTGCTCAAAGGTGATTGAAGCCGTAAGCACCAGCGGCAGGTCCGCGGCATACTTATTCCTCAGATAACCGGTAATGATATAAAGCCCCTTATCATGAATTGGCCCGGAAAGCTCTGCCTCCCGTTCAACGCTGATGATTCCGGCAGCCCCGACACCGACCCTAGCGGTAATCCGGACCGGAATGGCAAATGAATACTCAACCAGGTCATAAACCGCCAGCCCATTGACCTGACCCTGAACCATTCCCTTAACATCAATAAACAAAAGCCCCTTCCGGATGCTCTCCTGCAGTTTCTCCTCAATTATGCGCACCCGCTGCCGGCGCTGGGTAATTGCCTGCTCAATATGCTCCGCCTTCACCACCCGGCTCTGCGCCTTGCCTGCCCAGTAATTCGCCTCCTTCAGCACATCGGCAATCAAGTTAAACCTGGTGGTAACCTTGTCGCGCCGGCCTGCCAGCCGTGCCCCAAACTCAATCACCCGTGCCACGGCTGAACGGTCAAAAGCCCGAAGTTTTTCCTTCTCGCATAAGGACTTGATTACCTGGGCATACTCGGAAGCCGAATCGCGGGTGAGCGCCATTTCCCAGTCAAAATCAGCCCGCACCTTAAAAATCTTCTGAAACTCCTCATCATAGGCGGCCAGTAAATTATAAACCCAGGGTTCGCCAATCATAATAACCTTTAAATCCAGCGGTATTGGTTCCGGTTTAAGTGCGGTTGTTCCGAACAGCGAGACAAACGGGTCATAAGCGGCAATTTCCAGCTGGCGGTTACGCAGGGTCCGCTTCAGAGTGGGCCAGACCCCAGGCTCCGTCAGTAAATCAAGCGCATTAACCACCAGAAAACCGCCATCCGCCCGAATAAGTGAGCCCGCCTTGATATGGGTAAAATCGGTGCGCCACTGACCGGATTTATCCCACACCCTTTCAATTGAACCGAACAGGTTGCGATAGGTCGGATTGGTTTCAAATACTACCGGTGCACTCTTCTGTTCCGAATTGTCAACCAGCACATTTACCCGGTATTGCAGATACGGGTCAACGCCTGCCCCGGCTGCGGGCACCTCCCCCTCCCCGCCCCGCTGCCGGAAAAGATCAATGTCTGCCAGAATCGCGGCCCGGACCTCATTTAGATAACTGGCAACCATTGAATCCCGGTACCGCTCTCTGATTTCAGCCAGCCGCTCATCCAATAAAGGACTCACCATCTGCTTGTCCAGTTCGGCAAGATTTTCCCGTGCCTGTCGTTCATACTCCCGTAACTCTTTATAGATGGACATCAGTTCGGTGCTCAACTCCCGATGCCGATTCTTCAATTCAGCTGCCCGCTCGGCCGTCAGTTTGCCTTCCTCAACCAGCCGGTCCAGCAGGTCAATACTCACCGGTTGCTTATCAACAATCGGTGCCAGCTCGGGCCGGGCAACCGGTGTGGTTTGAACCAGCGCAAACCCCTCACTTGCCACCTTCTTCTCAAAATCCCGTACCCGCGCCGCCCCCTTTTCCTTAAACCGGTCAATTATCTCCAGCCGGGAGTTCTGATAGCCTTCAGCCTCAAACTGGCGCGGAATGTTCTTTGCAAGGTAGGCGACCAGTTCATCCATCGCCTGCCGGAAAAGTCTGCCCTCGCCGGCGGGCAGTTGCAGTAACCGGGGCTCATCCGGATTCCCAAAGTTGTGAACGTAGCATTTATCGGTTAAGGTCTTGACCGGCCTTGCCTTTTCCAGCAGCCGTTGCACCGTGCTCGTTCGGCCACTACCTGCCGGTCCGGTCACGAATATATTGTACCCTGTTGCCTCTATCTCCAGCCCGAGGCTGAGTGCTGCCAGCGCCCGTTCCTGTCCCACCACCTCCTTGACAACTTTAAGGTCATCGGTGGTCTTGAACTTCAGATAATTTTCCGGACAGCGCCAGCGCAGTTCCTCCGGCTGCAACCGCCATCGGCTATAAACCTGCCTTCCGTTTTTTCCTCTCGGCTGTTTTTTTGCCACGACCAGCCCTCCCCCATTTACTCCTTACATGCCACCTTAAAACTGGAAAATTTTACAAACGGCAAAAAATAATCCCCCAGGTCACGCTGGGTCGCCCCCACCGCCGCCACCCGCTGAAACAGCTCATAAACATTTCCGGCAACGCTCACATCCTTAACCCGGCCCGCAATCCGGCCATTTTCCACCTTATATCCGCTGGCAACGTTTAGCGTCACCTCCCCTGCCAGCAGGTTGGACATTCCGCCCCCCAGAAAACTGTAAACAACCAGTCCCGCCGGTATCACTTGCAACACCTCCTCAAGTTCCGCCTCACCAGGCAGTAATTCAATATTGCTTAAACCCGGGGCCGGCAGACTGCTGTAACTCCTTACCGCCGAACCAGTGGACTGCTCTTTACACGCTTCCGCGGTTGTTAGGTCAAACAAAAACCCTTTGAATACCCCACGCTCAAACAGGACATTTTTTCTTGCCGGCACCCCTTCATCATCAAACGGTGCGGAGCCGGTTCCGAACGGACGAAGCCGATTATCCACCAGGGTAATCTTTTCGCTCAGCACCCGCTCATTTTCCCGGCCAATCAGCGGTGATGTTTTTTTCTGCCGGTGCTTACCATTAATCGCCACCAGCAGTGGTAAAAGTAATTGCGGCAGGGCGGTAGGCATCACCACCACCGGATAATCGCCGCTTTTCAGTATTGCCTTCTGCTTACCCAGCCGGGCGAGATTAATTACCCGTTCAGCGACCGATTCTAGTGGAAAATCCTGACCGCCTGAAAGGTTGACATAATCATAAACCCAGAAAATTCCATCCTGCACCAGCAATCCGGCAACCATCACCTCCAGTTCTCCCCGCTGAAAACTGCAATCCAGTCCGCTGGTATTGACCAGTCCGATTTCCCGGTAACAGCGACTGAATTTCAAATCCACCTTGAGCTCCGGCATCCTTGCGTTCAACACCTCAATCAGTTCCCGACCCCATTCCTGCATCCGGGCAACGGTAGCGAGCAGCACCCGATTTTCAAAAGTCTGGACCACCGGCAAATCCTGCTGTTCGGGCAGGGTAAATCCGACGTTCTGGCCAAACGCCGACGCCTCAATCGCTGCCCGGGTAAGCTCCTCCATTCGCTCTGGATTGGTACTTGAAGAAAAACCAACCCGGCCATTTTTGATTACCCGCAATCCCCAGCCCTGGGTGAGTTTCGTTTCTACTGAATAAAATTTCCCCTGACGAAACTCCACCTCGGTCAGATCAACCTCGCTTTCATAGACATCAGCCTGGTCAACCTGACCGCTTACCATATCCAGAATTTTATACCTCATTCTTTCTCCTGGATAATCATTTTCACCGGCAAAACCGTCATTTCATCTGCCACCGACCACCACATTCCGAATTCGAATATGGGGAGCACCGGTGGTCACCGGTAACGGTGACTGTCCGTTTTTACCACAACCACCAAGCCCACCATGAATTGACAGGTCATTACCAATTGCCTCAATATTTTTCAGGGTCTCAAATACGTTACCAGCAAGGGTTACATCCCGCACCATTTTGGTTCGCTTCCCGTTTTCAATCCGGTATGCGTATTGAGAAGAAAAAGTAAAGGTTTCAAGTTCGGTCATTCCCCCCCGGCTTCCCACCACATAAAGCCCATCCTGGACATCAGCCAGCAGGTCCTCAAGCCGTTTCTCACCAGGCACAATATAAGTATTACTCATCCGGACAATCGGTGGAAACCGATAACTGATTGCCCGGGCGTTACCAGTAACTGCCTCTCCCATCAGGTAGGCGGTGTGCCGGCTGTGCAGATGACCGGCAATTCTCCCTTCCGCAATCAGTTCGGTGCGCTGCGCCGGCACCCCTTCGTCATCATACCGGTAACTGCCGACCTCATCGGGCAGGGTCGGGTCATCAACAATTGTCAACTGCTCAACGCCGTATCTGGTCCCGATCCGCATCAACTGTTTCAGCCGCTCATTCTCAGCGATGTGGTCTGCCTCGCTCAGATGCCCGAACGCCTCGTGAGCAAAAATCCCACCCAGCAACGGGTCAACAATCACCGTATATTTACCCGCAGTTACCGGCTCGGCTTTCAAAAGGTCAATGGCAATCTTTGCCACCCGTTCAACCAGCTCCTCTTTGCCTTTTAAAGACTCAAAACCTTTGGCGCGACCAAACGACTCGCCGTAACTCTGAATGTTCGCTCCGTCCCGGGCGATTGCCTGACAGGAAAAACCGCTCCGCACAAATTCCTGCTCAATATAGCGGTTTTCACTGGAATACCAGTAAACGGTTTTATGACTGTCCTGATAGGCGGCAACTGTGCTGACAATCTGCTCGTGATTTAACAGGATTTGATTGTAATTCTTAATTAACTGCTGTTTTGCCGCCAGCGGCACTAACCTCGGGTCTTCATTTTTCGGTGCCCGCACCACCTGCTCAAATGCCGGTAAACTGACCAGTCCGCCTTCCCGGGCAGGCAACTCATTCACCTGAATTGCCAGATCATCAGCCAGTTCCTTCAGACTCTCATCAATCACATTAAAACTGGCAACTACCCAGTTCCCCCGATAAAAAACCCGCAGACAACCGCCCCGTTCAAAACTCTGACCAAGATCATCCAGCTCCTGGCCGCGCACCACAATCCGGGTAGTCTCACTCTCCTCTACCCGGATATCCGCATAATCAACCGCCAGTCCGTCAATAACCTCTTTAAGAAATGCCTTCATCTTTAATTCATAGAATAAAAATTTTAATCTGAATGTCAAATGAACAACCAAAGATAAAAATCGTCTCCAAAATACAGCTTATTTCTGCCCTAACCAAAACAAATAAGGGTGGTGTGTCGTGGGCACTGACACACCACCCTTGTCGAGCCCTGGTCTTTAGTTATTGACCAGCAACTCAATAAGTAAACCCCTCGCGGATTATTCCCCCTATACAGGCTCGGTCAAAAGGCTGCTTAGTAATAAGCAAATTCCGTTCCATAAACCCCAATTTATTCAATATATTAAATTTTAATAACTTATATTATCGAAGTTAATCGCCCCGCTGATATGATTGCCGATTTTTTCGGCAGTTTAACAACAAAACCCGGCTACTTGGTCTAAGTAAGCCGGTACTCTTTAATTTTGTTTCTGAGGGTGTCTCGGTGAATTCCCAGCAACGCTGCGGCCCGACTCTGATTTCCATTGCATTTTATCAACGCCTCTTTTATCGCCATCTTTTCAATATCAGCCAGGCGCAAAGAACCTACCACCTTTTCAATCCTTGTTTCTGAACTACCGGCGGTCGGTCCGGTTCCTGAGGGCATCCGGGCAAACTGAGTGTGAAACTGTGCCACCGCAGTGGCAATATGTCCCACGCTGATTGTGCGTGAGTTTTCATACTGTGCCCGGTCATAAGCCTGAAGAATGATTGCGCGCAGGGTGCGGATGTTGCCTGCCTCAAACAAAGGTTGCTGTCCGGAAAGATGCTGAATCACTATCTGGTTCAAAAAGCGAATCGCTGCCGGTTCGGGCACAATCTTCTGCCGGACATAAGGGCTCTTATTCTTTACCGCCGTGAAAAATTCAAAAAACTCTCCGATGTCGCTCTCAACCACCTGGTTGGGCTCATTTACCCAACGCTCGGTGACCGAAGGCACCACGATACACTGCTGCGCCAGCCGGGTATAGAAGTCACCGCGAAACCTCTGCTGCAATTCTTCAATTATGCGGTTGGTTGCGGCAACAATCCGCACATCAGTTTCCAGTTCGCGCGAACTGCCGAGCCGCTTAATCCGGTTATACTCAATTACCCGGAGCAGTTTTTTCTGAATCTCGTGGTCAATTTCACCGATTTCATCCAGAAAGACCGTTGACCCCCGGGCGGTCTCAAAAATTCCTGCCCGGGCGGTTCGGGCATCGGTAAAGGCACCGGCTTCATGCCCAAAAAGTTCGTCAACACACAGGTTTTTGTCCATTGCGGTCATCTGCACGGTCAGGACGTCTTTCCGTTCCGGCACCTTCTCTGAATACCGGTAACTTAACCGATGAATTGCCTTTGCCACCAGCTCCTTACCCGCACCCGCTGGTCCGATAATCAATACGATACTGTCGGTGGGGGCCGCCCGTTCAATTTCCCGCACCAGCGCTGCCATTCGCCTTGATCTGCCCACCACCATATTATGTTTTTCCCGCCACACCAAGCGCTGCTCATCGGTCAGCGGGCGCAGGGCACATCGGTCAAGCCGGTTCACAATATCAAGCCAGCCCTCAACCTCGCCGCTAACATCGCCGCCAAAGTGGCATTCCCCCATTCCGGGCAACTGCACAAAATCAATATACCCTTCTGGTGAAGACAGTGCGGTTCCGCTCAGGTGTAAAACCACCGGCGCAATCGGCTCAATACCAAAATATCGCAGGTGATGATAGATGATAAAACCCTGCAGCCGCTTGACATCCACCGTCACCCCTGCCGGGCGAATTCCTAATGGAAAGACCGCCAGCTTCTGCTCGCTGTCCACCTCACTGAAATCAACCCCGATTACCACTGCCGCCACATAACTTCCAGAGCTACGTTTATACCAGTTTTTAATGGCAATCAGGCTATCACAGAATACAAAATCAAACTCCGAAATAAGCCGGCCTTTGTCCACTTTACCCGCTACTGCCAGCAAACTCTGGTATTTGCTCTGGGTATCATAGACTACCAGAATAACCGGACGGCTCTTTCTGCCACTCATAACCACCTGCCATAAAGATTATATCTGCAGAAAATCACCGCTCAAGAAAAATCAACTGCCGAATTTCTCTATATTCTGCAATTAACTGTTGACTTTACAGAAGAAGGGTGTTAATTTTATATATGCCCTTCTCCTGCCTGCTTGGTCTAATTATCGGTTTAGCCCTTTCTGGTCCGGGTTTAAACAGTTCTGACCAGCACCGCACCCGCCTTACTGCTGGTAACCGCCTCTCTTCAACTCTAAAATTTAACTCAACCGATATCCTGATTGACACCGTTTCGGTTCGGGCATTTGCCGGTGCGGTTGACCGAACCGGCACCATCTATGCGGTGCTGGCAACGCCCGAACCGCTCGTCAAGGTTTACCGCTCAATAGACACCGGTCTCAACTGGGAAAACCTTCTGAACATACCAATCCGCTCACCGGCTCGGCAAATAGAGCTTCTAACCCCAGACAACGACTCTGGTTATATTTATATCTTTATTCTGGACAGCACCTCGGCTGGTGACCTCTATCTTTTGCGTCTCACCACCAAAACTGGCATTTGGCAAATGTTGCCGGTTGCGCTCGGACCGGACACAATTGACCGATTTACCGTTACTGCTGACCGCAGCCCCCGCTATTATCTTTACTGCCTTTATGTAAACCACCACCAAACCGGTGCCAACGGCAAATTCACCCGCTCGCTTGATTGTGGGCTGACCTGGGAACCAGCCCAGGACTTTTACAACTGTCTTGACCCCTGCCTGTTCTTCGGCTCTGGCTCGGTCCTGCACTGCGTCTGGCGTTTCGGACTAAATGGCCGGGAAATTCACTATGCCCGCAATCGCCATTTTGGCTTACCCGGCCGCTGGGACCGGCTTCAGGTGCTATCCAACACAGCTGAAAAGTGCTTTGACCCCCAGGTAGTTCAGGCAGACACCTCTCCTCCCTGGCGCGCACCGGTCTGGGTCGCCTGGACAATTGCCCACCGCGACACCGAGCTGCTGGACATTGCCATCTGCTATTCAACTGATGGTGGCAACTCATTTACCCAGCCCGCAACATTTGGTGAGCCTTTCATTGATGAATGGTGGCCCGGGCTAACCACCAGTTCCTGGTCAGCTTATCTGGTCTACAACGCCGGTGCCCGGGGTGTAAATGACCCCACGGTTGTTTACTACCAGTATTCCCGTTTTTATGCCCCTGGACTCTGGTCAAGCCCGATTAAAATCAACGACCCAAGGGTGAACGCAACCGTTTATGCTGCCCGACCCAGAATTCTGCCTAATGGTGCCCTGTTCAGTTATTATGGAAACCAGTTTGCCCGGGGCCTCTTTTTCCGAAGATTAACCCCGGCACCGAATAACAACTTAATCACCGCTGTTCCAAAATCGACCGGTTCAACACCAGCCATCCTGGACATCACGGGTAGAAAAATATCATTAAACCGGACCCGGCTCAGGCCCGGTGTTTACTTTGTTCTTACTGAAAACCGCATTCAAAAGCAACTTATTCTAAAATAAACTCCGGCCTGCCCATAACCCAACCGCAACAGCAACCGAACTATTTACTCTCATCCCCATCTCTGCCTCCGGTTAACCCGGCACCCAGAGCCAGACCATCCCCTTGACCGCCGGTCATACACTCAACAATAGGGCAATCAAAACCGATCCTGAAACCATAATTAAAACCATCACCATTACTCTGCCCCCGAGCCTGGACCAAACTGCTGAAAAAACCGTACTGAGAACAAATTCCAGAACCCTCGGGGGCACGGTTCCCGGGATGGGGTCATAAATCGGGCATTTTCTTTATAACGTCTTGATTTAAAAGCAATTACTCAATTAAATTTACGGTCGCAGCATTTAACTTTTAGGTTAAATTTTAAAACAGAAACTTTTCAGTTAATTGCTAATTATCTTTGAAACACAATTTTGGCAACCCGGCAAATCAATCCGGCTTTTAATTTTAAAAAATACACACCCGGTCTCAAATCTAATCCGCGTACCGTATAACTGCCTGCGCCAAGAAATTTTTTAACTACCGTCCCAATTTTCCTGCCTTCCTGATTAAAAACTTCCACCGTTACCGCTGCTGGTTTTGGAATTGAAAAAGAAATCTGCGCCGTGCGGAAAACCGGCGAGGTTGCGGTTAATTTATAAAATTGATCAAAATGGTTTTGCTCGGTGCCAATTCCCTGAATTGTATCCGGAAACAAAAGCGTTCGTTTATTAACCTTAATCAAAAGGGCATCCAATCTGTCCGCCCCAAAACTACGCGTTGCGCCGGTAAGGAAAAGATAATCACCCGCAATTGTCAGGTCGTGTACCTGGTCATCACCTGGTCCACCCCAAACCCGGAAATCTAAAAGCGTCCCATCCGAACTGTATTTAAGGAGGAAAATATCTGCTAATCCCGCACCATAACTTGTGGTATAACCCGCGACATAAATAATACTGTCTCCGTCCACCGCAATTGCCCGGCCTGTTTCATACTGCGGTCCGCCCCATCTTCGTTCCCAGAGTTCAGTGCCGGACCTGGTATATTTCACCAAATATATATCCGACTGCCCCCCCATTGGTGATGGTCCAACCACATATAAAAAAGAGTCCGCACTCATCTCCAGACCGAAAAATGCATCGTCTGAGTCAGGCCGGCCCCAAGTTACTGACCAGCGATGAGTACCATTGTCCTGGTCAAAGGCGATCAGTAGCGCATTGCCCTGCCTGCCGAGCGGTCCATAATGGGAGGCGATGTAAATACTCTGCCCATCAACCGCCATATGACCATTCGCACCTTCAAGACCGGTGCCAATACCCCAGACTCGGCTCCAGCCAAGCCTGCCATTTAGGTCCAGTTGTTGAATCACAATATCCTGGTTAAGTCTCTGTGGTGAAGCCCAGCCTGAAATATAAAGCGCGCTATCCCGGACACAGATCCCGTCAACCTCTTCATAAAACCCGGCTAAATCCCAGCGGTATTCCCATTCCTGAATCAGACTGTCAGCAACCATTCGGAAGGCACGCACCAGCAGATTCTGATTTTGTCCCGAGGAATCAATCCTTCCGCCGACATACACAAATGGCTCTTTGACCACCGTAATAAACCCCATCTCATTATTATCGCTACCTGTGGCTGAACTTCTCCAGACCTCGTGTCCCTCGGCATCAATTTTATAAATAAAAATCTTGTGCCAGCTTGAGCCTGGTGGCTGCTCGGTGGTTGCCCAGTAAATATATCCTACAGTGTCAACCGCAACTCCCCAGGACTCGTCATCGGAGTCATATCCGCGCATTAGATACCAGACCCCGGTCTGGCCACTTCCGGTGTTCAGTGCCAGCAAAATCAAACTAAATATTGGTAAATACTTAGTCACCCATAATGTTAATTTCAGAATTATTGCTGTCAATATCAGCGCACATTGTTTTCGGTTTGACATTTTTAACCTGATGGTTAAGCTCTTTTTAATCAGAAAGGAGTAAAAGTGAAAAAAGGGTCTTTTATTATATTTTTGCTGGCATTGCTCGTAATTCCCAGCACCGCCCGCGAACTGCTGGTTCAGGTCTATCCCCGAGCTAAAAGCGCTAACTGGTGGTTTAATCAGGAAAGTTTCTCGATTGTTGCAGAACTAAATAACTGCTATCTGATAAAATTGGCCGATACCAAACTGCCCCTTTTGCAATCGCTGGTTGATTCGCTCCAGGTGCTTACCATTCCTGCCGGGAAAACGCTGTTTTATGTTCAACCCCAAAACCGTTTTGACCAAAATTATTTAAGCCAGCTGGGCACAATTGTCTCTCGAACCGCTGCCGGTTTTTTGCTTGCAACCGATGAAAGCGCCCTGGTCGGTCTTAACCGTCTGCCGGTAGAACTATGCCGGCTATCACTTGAACCTTTAAATCGCTATCCTGAAACTCAATTGCCACCGCCGGTCGCGGTTTCAGAAAGCCTGGTCACGCAACTGGTTGCCCGGGTCAATTCCGACTCGGTGCTTGCCCATATCCGGCGCCTGCAGGAATTTTACACCCGCTATTCAACTACCGAATCCTGCCGGGCTGCAGTTGAATGGTTAAAAGAAAAACTCCTCGCTTATGGCTGTGACTCAGCCGCACTGGAACCCTACCGTCCTAATTATGCTCCGAATGTCATCGGCGTTAAAAGCGGCCGGCAAAACCCGAATCCAATTTATGTCATCTGCGCCCATATTGACAACACATCTGACTATGCACCGGAAAGGTGCCCGGGTTCTGACGATAACGCCTCGGGCACGGCGGCGGTGATTGAAGCCGCCCGGGTTTTTCAGGATGTGGAATTTGCCTATTCGGTTTACTTCATCGGTTTTACCGGTGAGGAACAGGGGTTGTTTGGTTCGGACAGCTTCTGCCGCCGGGCAGCCCGGCGTGGCGATTCCATCAAAGCGGCACTGAACTTTGATATGATTTCCTATGGCCGGCAAAACCTGGACTCCTTTGAGGTGATTGGCAAAATCAGTAATCCGAGCTGTGCCTGGCTCGTCGATTCGTTCATTGCCAATGCCCGCACCTATACTGCGCTTAAACCGGTGCGCCGGCTGGTAAGTTCGGCACCTTATTCAGACCACCACTCATTCTGGCAGCGGGGTTATGTTGCCTTCTGCGGTATTGAGCACGACTTTACCCCTGAATATCATACGATTGGCGATACCATCGGCCCGCTGTATTTTATAAATTGCGGCACTAACAACTGGTTGATGGCAACCGAAGCAATCCGTGCCGCGGTTGCCACCATTGCTAAACTCGCTGGCGCACAGCTGCCAACCGCCAGCCCCGAACCCGACAGTCCTGGCAATCTGCCCGCAGTCTATTCCCGTCTGGGTAGGCCACCTTTTTATCTCCCACCTGGTGGACAATCATCTTCCCGCTGGCAGATTTATGATGCCCGGGGAGGACGGGTTGCAACCCTGTTAAAGTCGATCTGGGATGGACAAAATGGCAGCGGAAAAAAAGTTGCGCCCGGAGTTTACTTTGCTCGGGGCAGCGACCACAACTACGCACCCATCCGGCTGGTCGTCACCCCTTGACAAATAGTAAAAGTTATGGAAAATTAAAGAGCAATGATAAATTTTCATCGCCGGTTTTTCCCGGAGCGTCGTTATCTTTTGCCGCTACGCTGGCTACTCTGGCTGCTCTGGGCCGGCTTGCTTTTTTTGTTTTTCTGGTTAATCAGGATGTGGCAAAAATAAAAAGGAGGAGTAAATATGAGCGGGATGCAATTTAATTATAAGGACATTTTCCGGGCGTTGCGTCTTGGTTTTTCGGCCAAAAAAGTGGGAATGCTTACGCTCGGCCTGTTATTCGGGTTTGCTGGCTACACCGTGCTTACCTACCTTGCCCATATGGTGGCTGGCAATGACTGGGTTTCGGTCTGGGAAATCTATCGCCTGCTACCCTTTCCTATGCCCAATTTACCATTCCCCTGGTTTTCCTGGTTGATATATGGGCTCGGTGTGGTCTGGCTCATTATTGTAATAATGATAACCGGGGCTGCTGTTGCCAAGGTTACCTTTGAACAGTTACGTGGAAATGAGTTCTATGAAGCCAGCTCCGCATTCCGTTTTGCCCTGGATAATGCCGGGGCAATTATCGGCAGCCCATTGCTCTTAATTGCCTTTATTTTGGTAATCGTTGCTGCCGGTTTAATATTAAGTGCTATTGGTTCAATTCCTTACATCGGTCCGGTGCTCGTGGGGATTATGGCAATCCCCGCATTTTTTGCCTCGCTGTTCATCGTGTATCTTTTAATTGTGCTTTTGTGGACTTTATTTATTGGTCCCAGTATTGTCGGGGCAATGGGCAATGACACCTTTGACACCCTGTTTGAGGTTTTCTCCTGTATCAATGAACAGCCAGCAAGGCTTTTCTGGTTCACTTTGGTTTTAGGCTTCCTCGCAAAAATCGGCTCGCTCCTGTTTGGTCTGGCTTCAAGCCTGGCGGTCAGGATTGGCTCTTTTGTTCTCACCGCTTTTATGGGTGAAACATTTAAAGAGATGCTGAATGGCGCAGGTTTCATCTTTCAGGTTTCGGTTCCTAACTGGGGTGTTTTTATGCCCTTTCACAAACTTCTTATTTGGGTAATGAACCTTTATGGTGTTAACCAGATGTTCAGCCCGTTATACTGGGAAGTTTCGCATTGGGGTGTTTATCTTGGTGCTATCCTTTTGAGCGTCTGCGCTTATGGAATTGCTCTGATGGTTGTTGCCTATGGATTATCGGTCTGGTTTTCAGGAAATGTGGCTTTAATCGGCGTGCTGATTAAGAAAAAGGACGATAAAAACATCTTTGAGATCAAAGACGAAGAGTCCGAACTCCTGGAACCAGATGATAAATAATTAAAATACAATAAGTTACATCGTTAAGACCATACTCGTTCCCACCGCCTACATTGAACTTAATGGTCAGGTTCAAGGCCTCGGTTTTCGGCCTTATATCTATCGGCTTGCTCAAAAATACCGGCTTAACGGCACTGTTGCCAACACCAGTACCGGGTTGATAATAATTGTTCAGGGTAAAAATATAAAAAGGTTTTACCGGAGTATAATCAAAAATCCGCCACCTTTAGCCATCATCACCAACTCAAAATTCAGGATAAAACAAGAAAAGCAACTTTCCGGTTTCAAAATAATTCCGAGTAAAACCTTCTCCTCCCGAAACCGCACCCAGATTCTGCCCGACCTTAACATCTGCGCGCAATGCCGCAAAGAACTGTTTACCGCCAGCGACCGCCGTTTTTTGTATCCATTCATCAACTGTACCCATTGCGGACCACGCTATTCAATTATCATCAACCTACCCTATGACCGCAAACAAACCACAATGAAACAATTCGTAATGTGTCCGGATTGTAAAAATGAATATGCTGACCCAAACAACCGACGTTTTCATGCCGAACCAATCGCCTGTCCGGTTTGTGGTCCTGAGGTTCGGCTGGTTGATAAAAATGGCAAAGAGGTGCCTGGCGAGCCCCTGCTTAATGCCGCCCGGTTGCTTCTCAAAGGTAAGATACTGGCAATAAAAGGGTTAGGCGGGTTTCACCTTGCCTGTGACGCTACCGATAACCAGGCTGTTGCCCGGCTACGCCAGAAAAAGGCGCGGAGCCGGAAACCGCTTGCCTTGATGGTTGAGGCAGTTAATGCGGTCCGCCAGTTCTGCCAACTGCCCAGAGGTGCGGTCAAAACCCTGCGCTCGCCAGCCGCGCCAATTGTGCTTTTACCTAAAAAAATTCCACCCCTGATTCCGGTCTCGCCATTAATTGCACCGGACAACGGCTCGCTCGGGGTGATGTGTGCCTACACCCCATTGCATCTTATTTTATTTCAAAAACTTAGAGAATTATGCCCCCAAACGCCGGTTCTGGTTATGACTAGCGCCAATTTCAGTGAGGAGCCAATCGCAATTGACGAGACTGAACTTTTTTCCCGTTGTCGTCCACTTTTTGACTATGCCCTCATTCATAACCGAAAAATCGCTAACCGTTGCGATGACTCGGTGGTGCAAATTGATTCGGGAAACCCGCTGATGGTGCGCCGGTCGCGCGGTTATGTCCCCCAGCCACTTAAAATCGGCCCGATGTTTCACGTGAAACATCCGACTTTGGCAATGGGTGCGGACGGGAAAACCTGTTTTGCTCTTGGTTCAGGCGAAGCGGTCATCCCGGGCCCACATATCGGTGATCTTGACTCTGCCGAATCTGAAATCTTTTTCCGCTCTGCGTTAAAAAGGCTTACTGAGTGGTCAAAAATAAAGCCCGGCCGCGTGGTCTGTGACCTGCATCCAGATTATAGCTCGGTGCGGCTGGCGGAAAAACTGGCAAAAAGTTACCGAGCAAAATTGGCACGGGTTCAACACCATTATGCCCATATCCTTTCGGTTATGGCTGAATATCAACTTCCAGGACCGGTTATCGGCCTTGCCGCTGATGGTACCGGTTATGGAATTGATGGTGCGATCTGGGGGTGTGAGATTATTCTGGTTAACAAAGACCTGAGCTGGCGCCGGGTTGGCAACCTTAAATACCTGCACCATCGCGCTGGTGCCGGTGTAGTTGCTGATCCGGTCCAGGTGGCGGCAAGCTATCTTTCCCAGTGCGGTATTCAACCAAGCGAACAGCGCAAACTGGGAATAAAACCGGTCTTGGAAATAGCTAACCTGCCAATAAGAACCTCCAGCCTGGGCAGACTGTTTGATGCTGCCGCGGCAATTACCAGGGTCTGCTCTCAAGCAACTTTTGATGGCGAGCCCGCAATCGCCTTGGAGGCAGCGGCACTAACCGCAAATAAGCCGGCAGGTCTTAAAATTAAAGAACCAATTTTGCAATTTAGCGACCAGGACCGGCTGGAGATTGACCCGAAACCGCTGCTCACCGCTCTTTTTGACGGGGCGATAAAAAACCTGCCCGGTCCCGAACTTGCGCTTTGGTTTCATCTCCAGGTTGCAAACCAGCTTTCCCGGGCATTAATTCAAATCGCGCGCCGGTATCGGATAAGCACAGTCTGTCTGTCTGGTGGCAGTATGCAAAACGGTATTCTGCGGAAAAAAATCTCCTCTTCATTAACCGGTTCTGGTCTCAAGGTTTTTTACAACCGGATGGTGCCTTTGAATGACGGTGGCATCGCACTGGGTCAGGCGGTTGTTCCTGATAATTTTTAAGCGGTTCATTAAAAATTCTTAAATTTTTTAAAAAACCTTTAATTCGGTTCTTGACTTAAATTCTAAATAGATTAATATTGTGCTGAGTTAAAATAACCGTAAATAAACTATGTGTGGACAGAATCGACCCTTGCGCTGTATCCTATTTTGTATAAACGCCTTATCATCATTACCGATGTGGACAAAGATGTGGATAAAGATGGAGAAAATTTGTGAAACCGGTGTAATTTATGACGCCTGAAAATGTTTGGTCTGCGGTCCAGGATGTGTTAAAAAACCGGATAAATCCCGAAGCGTTTGCTGCCTGGATTAAACCCACAAAGGTTATTGAGTTTACCGATGGTATAGTTCGCCTCGGTGTACCCAACAGTTTTTTCACTGACTGGTTACAACACCACTACCTTGCTGACATTCTTTTGGCATTAAAAGAGATCACCGGTAGAAACCTGCAGATTGAATTTGTGGTTACCGCCAGTCCAAATGACCAGGAAAGTGAAAAACTGGCTGAGTCATTTACCCCGCCGGTTCAGGTCTCACCATACCGGCTCCGTTCCCGTTATACCTTTGAAACTTTTATTGTTGGGGAGGGTAATCGGCTTGCCTGTGCAGCTGCCCGTAATGTTGCCCAGCATCTTGGTCGGGCTTATAATCCACTTTTTATCTATGGCGGTGTCGGGCTTGGCAAAACCCATCTGCTTCAGGCAATCGGCAATGCGGCACTTGAGATTTATCCTGGTTTGAGGTTTTGTTATACACCGGCCGAAGCACTATTTCTGGAGTTAATTCAGGCGATTGGGAAAAATACCCGGGTTGAATTTAAAAACAAATACCGGGGTCTGGACCTATTGTTGCTTGATGATATCCATTATCTTGTGGGCAAGGAGAGCCTGCAGGAGGAGATATTTTATACCTTTAATGCGCTTCAGGATGCAGGCAGTCAGGTAGTGTTCACCAGCGACCGGCCACCAAAGGATATCCCGACCCTACAGGAAAGGCTTATCTCCCGGCTGGGTAGCGGTCTGGTGGTTGATATTCAGCCGCCTGACCTTGAAACCAGGGTGGCGATTCTCTTACAAAAGGCAAAACAGGAAAGTTTTGATCTGTCGGAAGAACTTGCTGTTTACATCGCTGCCCGGGTCAAATCCAATATCCGGACACTGGAAGCATCTTTGGTACGGTTGATTGCGCTCCATTCACTGACTTCAAGAGAGCTTAATACCGCACTCGCGGATGAGGCTTTAAAAGACCTCGTTTCGCCTGAACAACCTCTTGATGCGAACCGAATTCTGAACGCGGTTGCCGAACATTTTAAGGTCTCGGTTCCGGACATCAAGGGGCAGTTGAGGACAAAGCGGGTTGCGCTTGCCCGCCAAACCGCTATGTTTCTTCTCAGAAACCTCTTAAACCTTTCGCTTAAGGACATCGGCTACTTTATTGGGGGAAAAGACCATACCACGGTTATGCACGCCCTTGATAAAATTTCTGAATTAATAACAAAAGACCCAAACTTTGCCGCACAACTGGACCGGCTCAGCCGGGAACTGAAATCCCTTACCTAATAACCGGTTGAAAACCTGGTGGAAAAGGTGTTGAATATTCAGGCTATGAAACATTAAAAACTAATCTCAACTCGTTTTTCAGTTACAATTCACATAACCAAAATTTATTAAGCGTTATTAATATTTATAGTTCTCTAAATTTCCCGATAACGCACACAACCATCATCACCAACAACCCATATATAATTTACAATTGATGCTGAATTAATAGGTATATTTATTTTAAGATATCTATTTAAAATTATACAAAAATTAATTTAATGAATGAATATACTGTTTTGCTTGTTTGACAAATTGTAAAAATAAAGTATAATTAAACTTATGGTTTTGGTCTTATGTTTTATCTTTGGTATCAACTGGCCCATTCCACCGATAAATCAAATTCATCCGATTGGCAATAACTGGGGTGAATACCAGAACTATGGCAGCGGTGGTTATTTTCACAACGGTATTGACATTTTAACGCCGGACACCTCAGGCGTGGAGGTGCGAGCTGTTGCCAGCGGCTGGGTTAAAGGATGGGGCACAATTCAACAGGAACTCCATTACCGACTGGCAGTTTGCGACTCACCTTTAACCTATACTGGCAGAGCCGAAGGCTGGCTCTATGCCCATATTGACCCGACAAAATGGCATAAAAACCTTGGTGATCGGGTCGAGGAGGGTGAGATAATTGGTTATCTTGTTGCTTGGCCGGTTGATGCCAGTTTTGACCATCTACACTTTGCCCGAATCTCAGACACCGGAGCTACCTGGCAGCGATTTCCAAACCCGACCTGGTGGTTTATTCAGAACCCTTTGACCATTATCCAGCCTAATACCGATATTGAGGCACCGATTTTTGAAAACGCCCGTTCTGGACAGCGACTTGCCTTCTGCCGGGACAACCGGAATAACCAGTATCTGAACCCGGATTCACTGGTGGGTAATGTGGACATCATCTCCCGGATATTTGACCGTACCGGTTTTACTACCGGTGACACGGTCTGGGACCGGCTAGCACCTTACCGGATTGAGTATATGATTCGCCGGTCTGATGGATTGGTTGTTCAGCCCTGGCGTCTTTCAGTTGAGTTTTCCAATATACTGGACGGTTCACTGGTCAATGTTATTTATAAACAGGATAATACCTGCCGCTCCCAAGGTGATTATGATAACCGGGTTTATTATTACATTATCACCAATACCGACGGCGACTCTTTAATTGAGGCGAGCGATACCACCGGTAAATGGGCAACCGGTTTAATCGGTGATGGCGAATACTGGGTGATTGTGCGGGCAGAGGATGTAGCGGGCAATAGCAGCACCGATTCGATGCTGGTGCGCACCCGTAATGGGGTCAATGTTGATGAACTGCCGGTGATAGTGTTTGACCGTAGTTTTGAGATTACACCGACCGTAGGGCACAAGGAACGCCGGGTTAATTTTAACCTCGTCCGAGCAGCCGATGTTAAGCTACGTCTGATTGAGCCGACCGGCAGAACGGTGTGCGTTATTCTTAACCGCCAGCTTAGTCCGGGCTGGTATTCAATTCCGATAAAAGCGGACAATGCCGGTGTTTATCTGATTGAACTTTGTTCTGGTAATTATCGCTACCGGCAAAAGCTGATTTTTACGGATTGATTTGACAAAAATAAAAAACAGAGTAAAATAAATAACAGGGAAGGGGGATAAGATGAAAAAGGAACTCTTTATATTTGGAATAATCTGGTCTTTATTTTTGCTCAGAACCTCTTTTGCCAGGACGGTTATGCCATTTTATGGTGCTTTCCTGAAATAACGAAATTGGCAATAACTATGATTTATTGCATTAACGAAAAACTTGAACCGGCTGGAAATTTTCAGTAGTCTAATTTGCGAGGGCACGGAGGCCCGGTACACTTAAACGGCTCGGTCAACAGAATTGCCGCGTAACTGGACCTACCGTGACCCTCGCCTTTTATAGCCCATTTACAAAATTAAAAGCCGGCACATTGTGCCGGCTTTTAATTTAATCGGGTTTAGTTACTCGAGGACGATGATATTGCGTTTGGCGCAAATATCTTTTAGGATTTTAGGCCAGACCGTTACTGAAACCTCACCGAGATGAGCGGTCCGGAGTAGATACATATAGGTTCGTGACTGACCAATACCACCACCGATCGATAGCGGAACCCGATCATTCATTATTGCCTGATGGTAGGGCAGTTTCAGGAAGTGCTCCTGACCCGCCATTTTTAACTGCTGAACGAGTGTTTCCTTGGTGACCCGGATGCCCATTGAGGTCAATTCATGCCGGCGCCTGGTTACTGGATTCCAGACCAGAATGTCGCCATTCAGACCATGGGTATTTTTCCCGGTCCAGTGCGAGGTATCGGTAATCCAGTCATCATAGTCTGCGGCGCGCATCTCATGGGGGAGGCCATCCTTAAGCGGATAGCCGATGCCAATGATGAAAACTGCGGGCGCAACCTCCTGGAGCAGCCGTGTTTCCCGCTGTTTGCGGGGCAGGTCCGGATAGCGGTCCAGAATCTCTTCGGCATGAATAAAAACCAGTTCCTCGGGTATCGGCGGATACTTGCTGGTACGCAGTTCTGGAAACTTCTCCTGAACCTCATGCGCGGCACCAACAATCACCTTCCAGATTTTCCGGACGGTGTTTTTCAGATAGTCAAGGTTACGGTCCTCGGCGGTAATTACCTTCTCCCAGTCCCACTGGTCAACATAGGAGGAGTGGTCGTGGTCTAAGAAGTAATCCTTACGCACCGCGCGCATATCGGTGCAAATGCCCTCACCGACCTTACACCCGAATTGCGCCAGTGCCATCCGCTTCCATTTGGTCGCCGCCTGCACAATCTGGGCGTTAATTCGCGGGGAGATGCCCAACCCGCATTGAAATTCCACCGGTGTGCGGGAACCATCGCGGTCAAGGTAGTCGTTGACTCCGGACTCCTTTTCCACAATCAGCGGCACCTGCACCATATGGAGGTTGAGTTCGCGGCAGAGGTTCTTTTCAATATATTCTTTAACCATAAACAGTGCATCCATCCGGGGCAGCGGCGGCAATAGCGGCTGGTAATCGTTCGGCAGGACCTTTTCTACCTCTTCGTAGGTGCCCACACCCGGTCCGGCTAAGTCGGCACGCTTACGGTCAAGCAGGGCTGAAGATTTAGCCGGCGCCGCCTTTTTCTTTTTCAAAACTGGCTTTTTCGGGGACTTTTTCAGCCCCTTCTTTTTGGTTACCTTTTTGGCAGTTTTCTTTGCCTTTTTCTTAATCATCGTTGCTCCTTTTTGAATTATTTTTCAGAATTAAAAACTTGACGGATAGTTAATTTTATCCAGAAGTTTAGTGTTGTCAAGAAAACCAAAAATCTCAGTGCGAGCTGATTACCGCCTGATTGACAGCCTGAACCCAAATTTTTATGATTAACTGTGAAGGTCTATATTGGCACCTCGGGCTGGTTTTATAGCTGGAACCCACAACGGCGCTTGGACTGGTATGCGACCGAAAGCGGGTTGAATGCGGTGGAATTGAACGCCTCGTTTTACCGGTTTCCGTTTCCAAATCAGCTAAAATCCTGGGCAAAAAATGGTGGTGGGCTGCGCTGGGCAGTGAAGGTCAGCCGGCTGGTAACCCATATCCACCGGTTCGGACCAAACGCATTTGAAACCTGGGAGCGCTTTTACGAACTTTTTGCGCCGCTGGATAAACTGGTTGATTTTTATCTGTTTCAACTGCCCCCGCAACTTGACACCCGGGCGCGGGCAAAAATAGAAAAGTTTTTTGGAAAGAGCCGGCTCGGGAAAAGGCTGGCACTGGAGTTTCGCAATTTGGACTGGTTCAATGCGGAGACCGAAAAATGGGCACAGGAATTAGGTATAACCCTGGTTTCTATTGATGCCCCGAATTTTCCGCGAACCCTGTTCAACTCCACCGGCGTAATTTATCTGCGGATGCACGGCCGGAATGATTGGTACCGTCACAATTATACCCCAGCCGAGTTAAATGAAATCAGTACCCGGATTAAGAGGCTGGCGCCGGTCGCGGTTTATATCTTTTTTAACAATGACCAGCAGATGCTCCTTAACGCCCACCAGATGATGAAACTTCTTTACCGTGATGCTGGAGATTGATGGTGCGGTCGGTAGCGGTGGCGGCCAGATACTCCGCACCGCGCTGGCGTTAAGCGCAATCCTAAATAAAGGCTTTGTTATAAATAACATCCGTGCCCGGCGCCCCAGACCTGGATTAATGCCCCAGCACCTTGCCTGTGTGCGGGCAGCAAGACAGCTTTGCCATGCCCGGGTGCAAGGTGATGCGGCCGGTTCTACCCGGTTGATTTTTGAACCGGACCAAATAGGGTCCGCCCAACTGGAGGTGGATGTTGCCGGCGAAACGGGCAGTGCTGGTGCGGTGACACTGGTCGCCCAGACCGTCCTGCCGATTATGCTTTTTGCTCCTGAACCTGGCACGGCGGTATTGCGCGGTGGCACCCATGTGCCATTCAGTCCGGTTTATGAATACCTGGAACGGGTTTTATTACCATTTGTCCGCCAACTTGGTTATCAGGCTGAGGTCCAGTTGAACCGGTTTGGTTTTTTCCCGGTCGGCGGGGGAGAGGTGGTTCTGAAAACTAAGCCGGCACGCACCCAAAACCTGTCCGGGGTCAATCTCAAAAGCCCGGGCAAGCTTTTGCGTCTAAAAATTGTCTCGGCGGTAAGTAAACTGCCGGTGAGTATTGCTGAGCGTCAGGCAGCGCGATTGAAAAGGCGCCTGCCGGTTCAGCCCGAGGCAGAAAAGGTTCAGGTGGTAACAGCGAAATGCCCCGGCACCTATTTATTTCTGGAAGCCAATTACGAACACATAACCGCCGGTTTCTCTGCTCTGGGCAAAAAAGGCAAGCCGGCAGAAGCGGTTGCCGATGAGGTTTATGAGCAGTTTTACGAGCATCATCAGCAACACGGTGCGGTTGACACCAAACTTGCTGACCAGTGTTTGCTTTTTCTGGTGCTGACCCAAAAGCCCTGCCGGTTTACCACCAGTCGGGTCACCGAGCATCTGCGCACCAACAGTTTGGTAATCAACCAGTTTATTCCGGCAAGACCAATTAAACTGGAAATAAACAGCGACGGGACCGGCACCGTAACGGTGGAATAAAAAATAGTTGACAGCAGATTAAAATTTGATTAAAATTAGCCAGGTGAGGTGGAGGCAGTTGTTTCAGGCGACGGAACGGCATCTCAACCTCCTCAAAAGCCCAAAATGGAATGCCCTCGCATTCCAATCCCACCAAAAAACCCTCGCCTGAAACTAGCCCTGGCTGTCTTCACCTCACTTTTTTAATTTTTAAAATTTACGCGGACGTTTGAGCGGTGGTGTTTTTATTAAATGGTGCGTGCCAGTTTTTTTGCCAGGCGGATCGCAGCAATCATAGAATCTGGAGCCGCCTTACCCTGACCGGCAATATCAAAGGCAACACCATGCAGGGGCGAGGTGCGGATTTTCCCCAGCCCGAGCGTGACATTGACACCCGCATCTTTTGCCAGCAGTTTCGCCGGAATCATTGCCTGGTCATGATACATCGCCACAAAACCGTGAAATTGAGTCCGGCAGGCAAATACCGAGTCTGCGGGCAAAGGACCGTTAACGATAATACCTTTCTGTCTTGCCTGCCGGATCGCCTGCCGGATAAAATTTTCCTCACCCCGAGAGAATTCATCAGCATGGGGGTTTAGGGCAAAGACCCCGATTTTGGGCGCCGGGTTTCCCTCCTGAATTAGAAATTGGTTGAGCAAATAAATTTTTTCCAGCACCGGTCCGGGCTTTATCTGCCGGGGCACCTGGGCAAGCGGGAGATGAATGGTAACAAAAATCACTTTGAATTTTTTTGACCAGGCAAGCATTGCATAGCGCCGTGCCCGGAGTCGGGCTGCCAGCAACTCGGTTTGACCCGGATATTTAAAACCGGCAAGCCGGAGCGCAGCTTTTGAGACCGGTGCGGTAACCAGCGCGGCGAGGCGGTTTGCTTTTAGCAAATTAACCCCACACTCCAGCGCCTGAAGGGCGGCAATTCCGCAGTTTTTCTGAACCTGCCCATATTCAAAGCGTCCGGGCGCGCCGGTGTCATAAATCAGGAGCGGCGGGAGCCGAATCCCGAGCCGGCCAGCCTGCTGGTTCAGGACCGCGCGGGAACCGATTAAAACCAGATTGCGGTAAGAGATTTTGGTGAGCGCCTTGACGATTATTTCCGGGCCAATACCAGCCGGGTCACCGAGCGTAATTCCAATCGGGTTTTTCATACCGTAAGGGTTCAGTAATGGCTTAAGGTGCCGGCGCGCCGGGTCTGACGCTCAATCAGGGCGAACACCGCTAAACCGAAGGCAACCCAGAGCAAAGAGAGCAAGCCCAGCCGGAATAATGCCTCGGTAAGGGTAAAATCAATCTGCTCGCCAGTAAGAAAATGACGGGCGGTTAAAATTCCATAAGTGGTAGGCACAAACAGCGCCAGTTTCTGCATAAACACCGGCAGCACCGCCAGCGGATAGGCAATGGGCGTGAGCACCATCAAAATACTGGCAAGCGCTTCACTCACCAGCCAGCCCTGTTTGAAAATTAAAGTAAAACTTGCCATAAACATTCCGATACCGTAAAGGGCAATAAGCATCAGTGCAATTACCAAAAGCGTGGGAATTATCCCGATGGGATTGAGTTTCAAACTGAAAATTGCGAGGATAAAAATCAGTTGCACACCAATCATCAGCAACTGGTGTAAAATAGAATGCAGTGCCATCCCCATCGTGAAGACCCAGCGCGGCACCGGTGCGGCAAAGACCGATTCCAGTGTGCCGTAGAACTGTTCCTTGCGCAGGCTGAACCCCATTGCCCAGAGCGCCATATTCAAAAACCCGATAAAAACATAGCCCAGAGTAATAAAGGTGATGATGTCTGAAGTTCCGACCAGACGTTTTAGGTTCTCCGAATTCCGACCGCCCACCAGCGCTACACCGTAAAGCAGATAAGGGAGCAAATAGACAACCGGGTCGATCAAACCCCGGGCAAAATCGGCTTTATAGGTCAATTCCAGTTTCCATTCTTTGATATTTTCTGCCCAGACCGCCGATCCGTAGTGGCGGAGTCGGGTTAAGAAATTTCGGCGTTGATTCATAATTTTTTTCAGTGCATTCCGATTGTGCCATCACGTCGGGTCTTGCGTTCCAGATAGATAAACAGGAAATAGCCCGCGGTCAAAAGCACAATGTCCATTAAGGCAAGCACCAGCACCGTCTGGAATAAATTAATCTCGGTTTTATTTAAGAGAATTATTCCCCGGATAGCGACCAGCGCCCAGGTTAAAGGGATCAGCGTGGAGAGAGCGGCGGTAATTGGATTAACCTGAACCGGATACCGGATGGGCGAAAATAGGAAGAAAACCCATTCCAGGGTGTGAACCCAGCCGTGGACCTCTTTGATTAAGAGCGTGAAGCCGGCGAAGGCGATGGCAAATCCATAGAAGCCAATCATCAGCAGAACCACCAGCAGTAAAACGGGCAGAATTTTTGCCAGGGTAAACTGAACCCCGAAGAATAGGGCGATAATCGCCGCCTGGAAAATGACCATTACCGTTGACCATGCCCATTCTGCCAGGGTTTTGCCAATCAGAATTACCAGCGGATGGGTGGGCGAGGCGATTATATACTCCATCGTGCCCCAGTAGGTTTCCTCGCGCAAGGAGTTGCCCACGCCCCAGAGGGCAGAGAAAACAAAGGTAGAGATCATTGCCCCAATCAGCACAAATGCCAGGTAATTGCCCGAACCGGTCAACTGCCGGAAAGCCTCACTGCTGGCGCTGCCGACCAGTGCCCGACCCTGGAACACGTAGGGCAAAACCCAGAGCAGGGGAAAGACCGCCCAGTAGACCATAATAATTGGATAAGAGAACCAGATGCGCATTGTCTTGACAAATTCGGCAGCAATTGCCCCCAGTTCAATCTGCCAGCGGCGGTGTGCCATTTTCAGTCCTCGGTTTGCTCCTGGGTATCGGCGCCGAGCGAGGTGCCGGTCATATAGATAAAAACATCCTCAAGGGTTGGCTCCTTGACATCCACACCGAGCAGCCGTGCCTGCGGACGCAGAAATTCAATCACCTCGCTCAGCACTTTTTCCGCCCGGGGCAGGACAATCCGCACGGTGGTAATACCATCATTAAAGTTTGCCTGGACCTGCTCAATGCCATTAAGGTTTTTTAAGCCATTGACATCGGGCTGGCCCAGACAGCGGATTTCCAGCACCTCTTTATGGGGAATCTCCCGTTTGTATTCAGCCGGGGTTTTGATGTCCACAATGCGGCCGCGATTGATGAAGGCGATGCGGGCACAGAGTTCATCGGCTTCGTCCATATAATGGGTAGTTAAGAGAATGGTCTTACCCTGCTTCTGGTTTAATTCCTCTTTAATAAACTGCCGGATGAACCGGCCAAACTGCGGGTCCAGCCCAAGGGTGGGTTCGTCCAGAAGCAAGATGTCCGGGTCGTGGAGAATTGCCCGTGCCAGACTAACTTTCTGCTTCATACCCGAAGAATAACGTTCCAGCCGTTCGTTGGCGACCTCGCGCAAGCCCAATAAATCCAATAGATAATCAATCCGCCGGTCACGCTGCTTCCCGGTCAAGCCGTAAAGGGCGGCAAAGAATTTAAGGTTGTCCCGGGCGGACAGCTTCCAGTAAAGGGTGCGTTCACCCGAGGTGAGCAAGCCAATCCGCTGCCGGCAAAACAAAGAGTCCTGAAACACATCATTGCCAAAAATCCGGATTGTCCCCTGGTCCGGGATTAACAGGGTGGCGATGCACCGGACGAGCGTGGTCTTGCCCGCACCGTTTGGGCCCAGCAGCCCAAAGAGTTCACCCTGGGGAACTGTCAGGGTGGCGCCATCCAGCGCCCGAATAACCTTCTTTTTGAACCCCCGGCCGCGCCGAAACTGTTTAACTACCTTCTGGCAGTCAAGTGCCGGGATATTCAGCCGGTCAGACTGTTTATCTTTCATACAACGTGGTCCTGATTAAGTTGTAAATTTTATCGGCTGCCCCATCCCAGGTCCACTGTTTTGCCCATTCAACCGCCTGGTTTCCCAGTCGCTGGCAGAGCACCGAATCGGTCAAAATCAGGTCCAGTTTTTCGGTTAACTGCTCAATATTTCCATAATCGTAAAACAGGCCGTTAACCCCATCGCGCGAGGAGTCAATGAGTCCGGGTGAACGGGCAACAACCACTGGTGTGCCGCAGGCATTGGCTTCAACCACAATTAAACCCCAACCCTCTTTAATTGAACTTTCAACCAGAACGGTGCTCCGTTGATACAGACCGATTTTCTCCGCCTCGCTGATAAAACCGGTAAACCGGACCCGGTCGCTCAAGCCCAGTTTCCTGACAAGCCTTTCCAGGCGTGGTCGGTCATCACCGGTGCCCACAATTACAACCTGAAAATTTCTCCCTTTGTCTTTGAGCCGGCGGGCGGCGTAAAGTAAATGGTCGGTGGACTTGTATTTTTTAAGCCTGCCAACATGCAAAATTATCGGTTCGCGGGCAACGGTTGGTGCGGGCTGGTAGCGTTCAAAATCGGTTCCCGGTGGCACCACCGAAATATTGGCGGCGGGAATGCCGAGCCGGACCACATCCTGCCGGGAACTTTCCGAGAGTACGGCAAAACGGCAATGACGATAGGCAAGCGGGATCAAACTTTCAGTTAGATACACATAGGCGGCGAGGGGGGCGGGCACTTCCCGAAAAACACTTTTCCGGAAAAGGTGCATCAAAAGAACCAGCACCGGCTGCTCAATAAACCAGGGCGAATAAAAGGGAATCTTATTGATATCATCAATCACCAGGTCATAATTGCCCGCCTTAACGAGCGATTTAATATGCCGGTAAACGGTAAAATTAAATGTCCATTTGCCCCCCATCCGAATGACCCGGACGCCGTCAATTACCTCTGTCGGGGCGGCACCCGCGAACCGCTCCGCCAGCAAGGTAAGCTCGCAACCCCGGTTCACCAGCCGCCGGCAGATTTCGTGGAGATAGATTTCCGCGCCGCCGGCAAGCGGATTTTTCGGGCAGCGCCAGTTGATGACCAGAATGCGCATCAGACAAGCATAACCACTTTTAATAAAATGTCAAGACCAGCACTGACAAAAAAACTTGTCTGATCACGGGCGGTAATTAAAATCAATTGATGTTTAACCGGCAGGTGTGGTTACCGTTAAAATTAAAATGGTACTGGTGGCTGGTGATGGCGGTTGGTTATCTACTCTCCCCTTTTTCCTGGTGGAACGACCTGTTTATTAACCTGCCGCTGGCTTATCTCGGTGCCGTGGTGCTGAGCCTTGTGTCCAGAAAACTATTTGCGCCGGCAATGATTCTGGGTTACTGGTTGACCAACCTGCTCGGAATTTTTTTAATGCACCAGGCGGGCTGGAGAATTGCCACAGCCGCGACCGGCTCGGGAAAGGACGCCATCTTTTTGAACCGGCGCCGGTCAACTCTGATAAATATTCTGACCACCCTGGGTTATAGTTTAATCGTGATTGTCCTGATTAGCGCCGGGGTAATCAAACCGCCCGCCTTTATCAGCCGCATAGCCCGTTGACTTATGCTGGCAATAGCAGAAAATATATTATGAGTTTTGCGTTATTGTTGCTGGCAATTGTCCCCGGGCTCGCCCTGCTGGTATTTTTTTATTTCCGGGACCGGTATAAAAAGGAGCCGCTCGGGACAATATTTCTGGCGTTTCTGCTCGGTGCCTTTGTCACCCTGCCGGCTTCAGCCGGTTCGGCGTTTTTCCAGCGCTTAACCGGTTGGTTGACGCCGGGCGCGAGCATATTCCGAACATTGCTCGGCACATTTTTAATTATTGGGCTGATTGAGGAAGGCTGGAAGTTCTTTGTTGTCAGGTTCTACTGTTATCACCGCCCCGAGTTTGACGAACCCTATGACGGCATTATGTACGCCACCGCGGTGGCGCTGGGGTTTGCGACCCTGGAAAACATAATTTACATTTTCAGCCCGGGCGTGCTCGGGCCGGTGCGCATCGGCATACTCCGGGCGTTTATGGCGGTGCCCAGCCATGCCTTTTACGGGGTGCTGATGGGGTTCTTTCTTGGTGAGGCAAAGTTTGCCCGTTCAGTAGCAGAAGCCAACCTGCTCGGGCTTTTCGGATTTATCTTGGCGGTTATTGCCCATGGTTTATACGACTTTATTGTCATCTTTCTGCCCCATCGGCCACTTTTAACCGGTAGTTTAATTGTCTTTGCGGTGCTGGTCTGGGTGGTATTTTTCGAAGCCACCCGGCGTCAGGCTGAAAAGTCGGCGCATCGGGCTCCGGAATTGATTGGACTTGGCCGTTCTCAAAAAACGGAAAATCAAGAGCCGAAAGAATAGCGGGACGCCTGTTTTTCCTGAATTAAAAGCAAAACTTGACAGAAAATTTGGGAGTATTTATTATTACTGTTCAAGAGGTGAAGGGGAAAGGCAGCACGAAAAGAAAGGAGGAATTATGAAAAGCAAACTACTGCCAATAACCTTCATCATCCTTTTGCTCCTGACAGGTTTTGTCCGGGCAAATGAGGATGCGGTAATAACACCAACACAGGGTGGGGCAACAGTTCCAGTGAAAAACGATGTGCTGACCAGCAAGGATGCGATTACCATTCCGCGAATGCTCTCGTATCAGGGGCGATTGACCGATAACTCGGGCAGCCCGGTGCCGAATGGCAACTACCAGTTGACCTTCCGGCTGTATCAGCAGGAGAACGGGGGCTCGCCGTTCTGGACCGAGACCCAGACGGTCAGCGTGCAGAACGGGCTATTTTCAGTATTGCTCGGTTCGGTCACGCCCATCACTTCACTTCCGGATGGGGGCACGGTCTGGCTCAGTTTGCAGGTCGGAGCAGAACCGGAGTTGAGTCCGCGGTTAAGGATTGTCTCAGCGGCTTATAGTTTTCTCTCGGAAAAGGCACAGACCCTGGACCAGAATGGCGCCAGTTCCGGTCAGGTTTTGAAATGGAATGGTTCAGCCTGGGTGCCGGCAAACGATGAAACCGGTGGTTCGGGCACAGTGACCTCGGTCAGCCAGTCAACCGGTATTATCTGCACGCCGAACCCAATTACCTCAACCGGAACGGTGGCGTTTGACCAGACTTATGGTGATAACCGGTATGTGAACGAAGGTCAGGCCAACTCCATTACCAGTGCGATGATTGTGGATAACACTATTGCCACCGGAGACATTGCCGACAACGCAATTACCAGTGCCAAAATTCAAAACGGCACGATTGTCGGTGCTGACCTGAACCAGATGGGTGCGAACAATGGACAGGTTCTGAAGTGGAATGGAACGACCTGGGCACCCGCAGATGACCAGACCGGTGGGACCGGTGATAATGCCTGGGTGCGCGGGACGCCGCCGGACTCAGTGCTTTACACAATAAGACAACTGGGCATTGCGCGTGGTGGTGCTAACAATATGCTTTATGGTTCTTATCGCTATACCCATACCAACTTTGGCGTTGCCTGCACAACCGGGACCTCAGCGAATAATTTAAATTATTGCACGGTTGGTGGCGGTTATCAAAACAAAGCCTATGGTTCTGCCAGCACGATCGCCGGCGGGACCTTTAATCGTGCTGGTTATTTTGGCGCGGTATTAGGCGGTGTTTCTAACCAAGCGCTTGGCAATTATGCGACGGTTGGCGGTGGTGGTGGTAATTACTCTTCTGGTTCTTATGCAACGGTCGCGGGTGGTGATTCTAATACCGCAGCAGCCAACTATGCAACCGTTGCTGGCGGGCAAAAAAACAGTGTCAGTGCCACTGGGGGAGCGATTGGCGGTGGTGCTAATAATTCAATCGCAGCTGGCGGGCAAAACAACGTTATTGCAGGTGGTGGTGCCAACGCAATTGGTGGCACAATCGCAAATGCCACAATTTCTGGCGGGTATAGTAACCAGGTAACTGGTGGCGACGGAGCGATTGGCGGAGGTTCACTGAACAGGGTTACCGCGGTCCGCGGGGTGGTGGGCGGTGGTTATAGTAATGTTTGCTCTGGTTCTTACGCAACGGTTGCGGGCGGTGAGTCTAATGTAGCATCAGGAGAAAATGCTTTTGTGGGTGGCGGTTATAACGATTCTGCAGCAAATAGTTATGCGACCATAGGCGGCGGTTCGACAAATAAGGCAACTGGTCGGTGGTCAACAGTTGCCGGTGGAGTCGGAAATGTCGCTTCTAATGAAGATGCGGTTGTTGCTGGCGGCTGGGCAAATACCGCATCCGGTTATGATGCGGCTGTTTTAGGTGGTTATATGAACACCGCTGCTGGTTTTCGCTCAGTAGTTACCGGCGGCAGGATGAACTATGCTCGTGACACCTGCTCATTTGTCGGTGGTGGCTTTGCTGATTCGGCAAAAGGCAAGTTTGCCACGGTTGCTGGTGGGGATTCCAACACCGCCTCGGGCAACTGGGCAACGGTTTGCGGCGGGTGGAAGAACACCGCCTTGTACGACAGAGCCGCGATTGGTGGCGGCTATGGCAACACCGCCTCGAGCTACAGTGCCACGGTTGCTGGCGGGTATTTAAATACCGCCTCGGCCACCTGTGCCACGGTTGCTGGCGGGTATTGCAACAGCGCCTCGGGCACATATTCCACGGTTGCTGGCGGGTGGGGGGACACTGCAGCAGCAAGCTATAGTTTTGCTGTGGGCAACGTTTCGATTGTGCCATCAGGTTATACAAACTCTGCCGCGTTTAATGGCCAGACCGCAACCGCATCAAACCAGTTGCGCTGCGGCACAATCTCAAAAGCTGGCGGCACATTTACGATTGACCATCCGGTTGACCCGTACAATAAAATCCTCAACCACTACTTTATTGAGGGTCCGGAGATGCGCAACATTTATGAAGGAAGCGTGGTCATTGGTGCGGATGGCAGGGCAGAGGTGAAACTGCCGGACTACTTCTCCGCGCTCAACCGCAACCCGCACATTCAGTTGACCGGTGTGGGCACGAGTGATGTTTATGTTGCTGAGGATGTGAGCGGCAACCGGTTTGTCATCGGTGGTAAACCAGGAACAAAGGTTTACTGGCTGGTAACTGGTGAGCGGCAGGATGTCTCGGCTGAGGCAATCAGACGGACGATGCCGGTGGAACAGCCCAAGACCGGCGCACTTGCCGGCAGAATGCTGGATGATGAGTTCTTGTCCGGCTGTATGGAGCAACTGGAACGCGAAGGCAAGGCAGCTGGCATCAACTTCCGTACCACTGAAGGCAGAAGGCGCTATGAGCAGATGAAGAGTAGCAAATTACTATCACCTGAAGAACCGGAAAAGAGGTAATCTATGGCACGCCGGTTTAGCCTGCTGCTAATTGTTCTCAGCGTCGCCATAACGGCTGCCCAGGCCTACCAGTGCAACTGGCAGGTGGTGGCAATTGCTGGTGGTGAGAGCGGCGGTACTTATCGGGCAGGCGCAACTGCTGGTCAAACCGCGGCGGGCTTGCTAACGGGCTCAAACCTGCTTGCCAATATCGGTTTCTGGTATCCTGATATTACCACCGGGATTGACGAACAGGAGCAGTTCCGCAAAGAAAACACCGCTTTCAAAGAAACCAGGCTCTATCCACCAGCACCCAACCCCTTCTTCCGGATGACGCATATTAACTATACACTTAACTGCGAACAGGTTACTTCGGTAGTGATTTGCGACATTGCGGGCAGAAGCATCAGAACCCTTGTTAACTCAACCCAGCAGCCGGGTAAATACACACTCCACTGGGATGGCAAAGACAACGTCGGGCGTCTGGTGCCGAGTGGCGTTTACATCTGCCGATTCCGGGCAGGTGAATATCACCAGAATATCAAACTGCTCTTACAGCGGTAAAGTGGGATTAAAACAGGACGGGGCAGGAAATTCCTGCCCCGTTTTAATTATGGCTGCCCGGGCTCATTGATTGCCACGCTAAGGGCAGTGCCAATGACAAAGGGAAAAAGGGCAGGACGCACGCGATGAATATAGTACTTCTATTCAGTTAGAGTCTGATTCTGGTTTGAATTTAACATTTTTTTGGCGGTCAGAAATCGTAATTGACAGGTTTTCAGGTGGTTATTACTTTTTAAGCCTGCCGAATTGCGGTTATCCGGGGATGGTTTAGGGGACGGTGGTGGTGAGGGTAGGGATAATGGTGAGGTGCGTGGTAAAGAGGATGGTCTGAACCGGGGTTTTGAGCAAGGTTAGGGTTATCGTTTTGGGCATAGTGCTGGGAACGGTTTTAGCGGTGGTGGTGATAAGGGTTGGGTGCGGAGTCAGGGTAATGGTAGGAACAGGGGTATAAGTTATGCTGGGGATATCGGTGGCCAGAGCCGAGTCCGGCAGGCTGGGGAAGGTTGAATTTTTATTGCAATTGGGAAAATTTGGATTAGAATTATTTTGTATGGCAAATGCGGGTCCACCGAGTCAGAACCCTTTTGTTTCCCGGAACAGGGAGGATGCAGGTTTTGAAGAGGAGTTGTGGCAGGAGGGTTTAGGCGCATTTTATCGGGAGGATGATGAGACCGCACTGACGTTGTTGCTGGAGGTAGTGGAGTCAAATCCTAAAAATTTGCGTGCCATTTTTCTGGCGATGCTCTGTGCGGCAAATTTGAGTGATGAGGAGACGCTGGAGGAACTTTATGGGGTGATAAGGCGGAAGGGTTCCCGTCATCCTTATGCGGTTGGTTGTGAGGCGGTGCGAGCGATGTTTTATGCAAATTACGAGCGGGCTAAGCATCTTTTTAAGATGGCGCTGCGGGCTTTGCCCGATGATATTGATTTGAATATCGGGCTGGGCATTCTTTATGACCAGAATGGCGATGGGGATAAGAGCGCCGAGGTTTATCGTCGAGTTCTGGAACTGGCACCGGATAATATCCGGGCACGGATTTCACTGGGGATGAGTCTGGCAATCAGCGGCGAGTATCTTTCGGCTTTAGCCGAGTATGAGTATGCGAAGCGGTTGGACCCGAGTGTTGAGAATCCGCACCAGCATCTGGGCAGGGATTTTTACTCGGAAGGGATGATTGCGGAGGCAGTCCAGGAGTTCATGATTGCCATCACCGAAGAACCTGATGAGCCAACCGCTTATTTCTTTTTAATGGATTGTTATAAGCGGCTGGGTCAGGTTGACGAGGCGCTGGATGTTTATGAGTTGATTCGGGAGAGGTTTAAAGACCGGTCCGAGGAGCTTTGCGGGCTGTATCAGCAGTTTCAGCTGTTTCAGGAGGCGAAGCCGATTCTGGAGAAATTGGTTCAGGAGCATCCCGATGATGTGGAACTGCTTTTGCAGTTAAGTCAGGTTTGTCAGGAGACCGGAGATTTGAACACGGCAATTAAGGTTTTGAATCGGGCGCTGGACAGTTTTCCTGATGCCTTTTTACTCTGGTCAAATCTTGCCCGGCTTTATTATGAAGACCGGGATTATCAAAAGGCGGTAATGGCGGCGCGGCGAGCAATTCAGCTTAATCCTGAGGATGGTGAGATCTACGGCCTGTTGAGTGATGCGCTTTTGTTTTTAGGTAAGTTTGAAGAGGCAGAGGCAAGCGCCCGGGAGATGGAAAGGGCACGCGACCGGGCATGGCAGCGGTATCAGCAAAGGTTTGCTGGTAAAGACGAAACCGGAGATAGCGATCAGTAATCGTTTTCAAACGGTTCATTTTCAATCTCCGGTTACCGACCTGCATTGCGATTCCATCCTTGACCATATTACCGGGAAACGGGATATAACCCGGCAGACCGGTGGTCATATTGACCTGCCCAAATTGATTGCCGGTGGTGTCCGGGTCCAGGTTTTTGCCATTTTTCCTGACCCGAAGAAAATCAAGCCCGGTGAATATGAGCGGTTTGTGCTCGGGGCAGCGAAGGCGATTCGCCAGCTCTGTAAGCAGCAGGAAGAAAGGCTGGTATTGGCGCGCTCACCGCAGGGGTTGAAACGGATTTTGAATCAGGGGAAAATCGGGGTAATTATCGGGGTTGAAGGTGGACACGCACTGGAGGGTGATTTGAGCCGAATTTACCGGTTCTGGCGCGCCGGGGTGCGGGTGCTAACAGTCACCTGGTGTAATTCAAATGAACTGGCAGATGCCAGCTGGGATAGGAGTCAGCCCAATAATGGGCTCTCGGCGCTGGGGAAAAAAGCAATTCAGGTGCTGAACCGGCTGGGGATGGTGGTTGATGTTTCCCATGCTGCTGAGCGTTCGTTTTATCAGATTTTGAAAGTGAGTTCGGCACCGGTTATTGCCTCGCATTCCGGGGTCTATGCTTTGCGCCGGCATAATCGTAATCTGAAAAACCAGCAGTTATTGAGCCTTAAGGAGAACAAAGGGTTGATGGGACAGGTTTTTCTGCCGGCATTTCTTAATTCTGAACCCAGCAAGGCTTCAATTGCTGATGTTTTACGTTCAATTGATTATGTGGTTCAGCGCTATGGGCCAGAACTGGTGGGGCTGGGTTCGGACTTTGATGGGTTTAACGGGAGATTGAAAGGGCTGGAGGATGCGAGTAAACTGCCGGCGCTCACCAGTGGGTTGTTAAAGCTGGGCTATCCAGCGGCGGGTGTCCGGTTAATTTTAGGGGAGAACTTTTTAAATTTATGGGAACGGGTATGGTCAGAGCGAAGAAAATTTTAAATAATAAAGGAGGCGCAATGAAAGGTACCCTTTTGTTGATAGTGCTGGTCAGCACCGTTTTTGCCGGTGCGGTCAGGGTTCAGGTTTTAATCAAGCCGGAAGATGTCAGTTTCCAGGCTGAGGATTCCTGGACAGTGGTGAATTTAAACCTGAATGCCGATGGTATCGGTGTGCTGGCGACTACCGAGCCCGGAAAACCTTTGCTGCCGGTTCTGTCCGGAAATGTTTTGATTCCGGCTGATGCCCGGGTGAAAGGGGTTAAATTGGAGGATGTGGTATGGCAGGAACTGGGGAGTGGATTCAGGGTTTATCCGGTTCAGCCGATGCGCCCCATTTCCAATTTTAATGCGGTCGGGTTTGTAGGACCTGACCGGGCGGTTTATAGCTCGGCAGCTGCCTTTCCGGACCAGGTTATTTCGGCAATGCCCGCGGGTTCAAAATCCGGGTTCAAAATCGCCGGGTTTTTATTCTGCCCTTTTCAGTATTTTCCGGAATCGGGCAGGCTGTTAATGGCGACCCGGGCAGAGATACTGGTTGAATATGAGGAGCAGAGTGCGCCGTTATTGACGCTCAGTTCAGAGCAGTGGGCGCTGTTTCAGGAGGATGTCAGGCGGCTGGTTGTTAACCAGCAGGATTTAACCCGGTTTTCACCCCGGGTGGCAGAACTGGACCAGAATGAGCTGGATGTGGTGGTGGTCACATCTTCCCAGCTCCAGCCCGCGGTTGAAAGCTTTGCCTCTTATCTGAGGCTGAAGGGGTATTTTACTGAGGTGGTTCCAACCGAAACCATTTATGCCCGGTATCCGGGTCGGGACAATCCGGAAAAAATCAGAAATATGCTTAAGGAGCTGTTTGCCCGTCGCGGGCTGAAATATGTGGTTTTAGCCGGCGATGTTCAGCATGTGCCCTGCCGGACCGGTTATCTGCCCTATTCACCCTACAATGTGCCTGCAGATTTGTACTATTCGGACCTGGACGGCAGCTGGGATGGGAATAATAACAATCAGTTTGGTGAGTATTATTATACCAATTATAACCCAGACTCGGTTGACCTTTATTCCGACATCATCGTGGGCAGACTGCCTTTTGACAGTGCGGGCAACTGTGCCAACTTTCTGTATAAGGACACAATTTATGAGCGCCATCCGGATACTACCTATCTGCACCGGGTGCTTTTGCCTTTTGAGTATTTATGGACGAATATTGATTACTACGGGCGGATTGTGAATAAAAACATTGCCCGCGCGCTTTCGGCAATGGCTACCTGGCTGGTGGATTCGGTTTACAGTATGACGCCATCACAGTGTATCGCCAGTATCAATTCGGGAAGACACCTTTTCCACTTTGCCGGCCACGGTTCGTATAACGCTTTTGGCTCAACCTTCTCAACCAGCAACCTAACTTCGTTGACCAACCGCACGATGCCGGTAATTGTGAACTCAATGGCATGCGACTGCGGTAACTTTGACCAGTATGATGGGCTGGGCGAGCAGTTTGTCAACTGCACCAATGGCGGTGCGGTCTCCACCTGTTTAAATGCCCGTTACGGCTGGGGTGCGCCCCCGAATATGGGACCATCGGAAAACCTGTGTATGGAGTTCTATAATAACTATGTAAAGGGGTTTAATCAGGGCAGAGCCTATGCACTTGCCAAGGATTTTTACCGGAATGCGGCGTTCAGTCAGATGACCTATCGCTGGTCGGTTTATGAGTGGACACTGCAGGGCGACCCGACGATGTTGATGTGGCGGAGCGTGCCTGTGCCCCTGCTCGTTTCCTGCCCGGATACTATTTCTGCCCAGCCCCAGGTGCTGACGGTGAACGTTAGTTATGCAAATTACACGCCCGCACCTTCGGCACGGGTGGCGCTGCTGCATAATAATCAACTGGTGGGCAGGGGGGTGACGGACGCTAATGGTGTTGCCCGGGTGATAATGCCCGCAATTCCCGATACCTGGACATTGCTGCTTTCGGTGACCGCCCAGGATGGTCAACCTTATACAAAATGGGTTTACACCCGCAGCGGAGTGGCAACACCGCTGGTGGTTTACCGGTATCAGCGCGTTGCTGATGAGAACGGCAGGCTTGACCCGGGTGAGATAGCGGACATTAATATTGTGGTTGAAAACCGGGGTAATCTGGTGAGCACGGGCGCAACCGGAGTGCTCCGCACCAGTTCACCGTTTATTACCATTTTGGATTCGCTCAGCCATTACGATACAATCGAGGTGGGCGATACTGCGGCTGGTGATGTTTATTCGGTTCGGGTGAGCAGGGATTGTCCGCAGGGTGAGCGGGTGGAGATGGAACTTTTGGTCCGGGATGGTAGTAATTCCTGGCTATCACAGTTTCAGGTTGTTGTCGGAATGCCTTATGCCCGACGTGGTGTCTGGGCGGTGCACGATACGGCAGATTTTGTGATCGGAGTCTGTGCTAACGGCGGTATCGGCACAACCACCTGGCGGGGTGAAGGTCTGGGGTTTATTTATCCGAAGAGCCATGCCTGGTCCTCCTCGGCAATGATGCACGGGTCATTTCTTTTAGGAATTAGTTATCCGGACACATTCTGGGTGGCAGATAATTATTATGGCACACCCTGGCAGGTAACCGCTAATGACTTTGCGATTGTGGAGTCAATTCAGCCAGTTATACCACCAGAGTTTGGCGACCAGGAATACATCGCCCAGTTTTCTGATAGCCGGCATCCGCTGCCTAAGGGTATTACGGTAACCCAGCGCTCGTTTGTCAGCGCCCGGCCTCAGCATAAAGACTTTCTGATACTGGAGTACCGCATTCACAACAACGATACCGTTACAATTGATAATCTCTGGGCCGGGGTGGCGTGTGATTTCAGAACCGGTGCGTGGAACCAGAATGATTCGGTTGATTATCCTGGTGTTGACACCATCCGGTCGCTTGCCTATGTCCGGGCCCAGCCCGAAACCGTGGCACTGGGAGTCAGGCCGATTTATCCTGCCGGAGTAATGACCTATGCAAATTGTATCGCCCATAGCGCCTATATTGAGAACGGCTTCACCAAGCGGGAAAAGATGGACTTCCTTGATGGCACACTGCGCTCAATTTCCGGGACAACGATGGGCAACTGGCACGCACTGGTCACTACTGGTCCGTTCACGATTCTGCCGGCGGATAGCCAGATTGTGGCGTTTGTCATTTGTGGCGGGAGAACGGTTGCCCAGTTGAGCGCCAGTTCGGATACGGCGTTCAACTGGTATGAGCCGCAGGTCGGGGTTAAAGAAGTTGCAGGTCGGGCTGGTTCATCGGTGCGCATTCAGGTTCAACCGAAACTGTTCCGGCATCAGCTCAGCATCCACTGGAGTCTGAGCCGGCGACAACCACTAAAGGTCAGTATCTACAACACTGCCGGGGAACTACTGGAAGAGGTTGAGCTTAAAGAGCCACCCCGGTCCGGAGTGTTGAAGTGGGCGCCGCGCTTTGATGAGCAGGGAGTTTTCTTTGTAAAGGTTAACGACCAGGCAGAAAAGGTGATCAGGATAAGATAATTTTAATAAAATGGGGGCTGGTGCAGACTAACAGCAGTTACTTTTAAGAGGCAGGATGGACCGAGTGGGTGATGAACCGACCCTTGACGCGAGTCCACATTGTCGGTCCACTGTTGGGAGTGGCACTGCTGGGGTGGAGATTGAAAGGGCTTGACATGTCTGCACCAGCCCCAGCGTCTAACTCCGCCAGTCGTTACCTGACTTCTCCCTCCTTCATCCGCTTACCCACCTTCCTTCTCGGATGTAACCCATAGTATAATATAGCAACCGTTATGCCAAGTAGTAGTAATAAACATATCTTATTCATTTTCAGGAGGTTAAACGACTCGATTAATTTTGACAAGGGTTGACAGAATTGAGCCGGGGTTTGGCCTATTTTTTAAGTTATTAATTTACAATCTGTTAAACCCTGCGACAGTTTAATGAATTGTTGCGATGGGGTGGGGTTGACCGTTTTTGGCTGGGTTAGAGGCGAAATTGGTTGCAATGGTTGTTTCTGTCAATAGGTTGTGGTGGATGGTTGTTGGTAACGAACCTATTGACGGCAATGTGGTTAATAATAAAATGGTATTATGCGCGTAGCGATTGCCCAGTTGAATTCAACGGTTGGTGATATCCAGGGCAATATTGAAATGGTGCGGGATTGTTTAGCCCGGGTGGAAGCACAGCAACCAGACCTTTTGATTCTGCCAGAAATGTTTATTACCGGTTATCCGCTCGAGGATTTGCTGAAAAAAAACTGGTTTATTCAGCGGGCAGAGGATGGACTGAATGCGGTTGCCCGCCTTTCTGAGCGGGCAAGGTGTGCAATTGTGATTGGCGGGGTGGCACGAAGGGGGCTGAACCGCGGGCTGTTTAACGGGGCATTTGTTTTTTATCAGGGGAAGGAGGTTTTCTGGCAGGCGAAGTCAGTTTTTTCTGATTTTTTTGATGAGGCGCGCTATTTTGAACCGGCAAAGGAAATCAATCTCTGGGATTTTCGCGGGGAGCGCATCGGGATTTCAGTTGGAGAAAGCGCCTGGAATCACAACGCGGTCCAGTGCCAGGCTGGAAAAGAAAATGAGCCTTTTGCCTTTCAGGTGCACCAGGGTGCGACGCTGTTGATCAATATCGCCGCCTCGCCATTCCGGCTGGCAGGTTCAAACTGGCGCCAGCGGTTGATTCAGCAGTGCTGCCCAAGTTGTCACCAGCCGCTGATATTTGTTAACCAGGTTGGCGCCAATGATGAACTTATTTTTGACGGGAACAGCCTAATAGTCACCGCAGACCTGAAAAAAGGCACAAGGCTAAAACCGTTTGCTGAGGAAATAAAGATTGTGGAACTTAAAGAGTTGGCGCATATGCCCTTTGAGCCTTGCCCGGATGAGGAAATGGCAGGGCTTTATGATGCGCTGGTGCTGGGTATTCGTGACTATTTCCGCAAGTGTGGTTTTCAGAAGGCGGTGCTGGGGCTTTCCGGTGGTATTGATTCGGCGGTGGTCGCGGCTCTAACAGTTGCGGCGCTGGGCAGGGAAAATGTGCTGGGCGTGACGATGCCTTCGCAGTTCTCTTCAGCCGGCAGTGTTGAGGACTCCAGAACGCTTGCCCGAAACCTCGGGATTCAGATTTTGACCATTCCGATTAGTACGCTCTACCACCATTATCTTGAAACCCTGAACCCGTTTTTTGGCAACCGGGGACCAGATGAAACCGAAGAGAACATTCAGGCACGAATCCGGTCTAACATCCTGATGGCAATTGCCAATAAATTCGGGGGTCTGGTGGTTGCTACCGGTAATTACAGCGAACTGGCAGTTGGTTACTGCACGCTTTATGGTGATTTGAGCGGAGCGCTCGCACCGATTGGTGATTTACCAAAAACCAGGGTGTATGAGCTTGCCCAATTCATCAATCGGTCAGAAGAGGTAATTCCGATTGCCATCATTAAAAAACCGCCATCGGCTGAGCTTCGGCCCGGACAGAAGGATGAGGATACTCTGCCTCCTTATCCGGTGCTGGATAAAATTCTGAAACTTTATCTTGAAGACGGGTTTGATGCCGAAGCCATTGTTGAGCAGGGCTTTGCAGCCGAAACGGTCAAACTGGTAATCGGGCGCCTGGCAAAAAGTGAGTTCAAGCGTCAGCAGGCACCGCTGGTTTTGCGGGTCAGGGGATGGGCTGACCGTTTTCCCATTGCTGCCCGGTATTGAAATAAGAACGCGGCCGCAAATTATTCCAGCCTGGTTCGCAATTCCTGTAATTCGTTTAAATCGGGGCGGATTTTTAGCGCCTGTTTGATTAACTGGAGCGCGCCGGGTTTATCACCCCGGTTAAGGTGAAGCACCGCAAGGTTGTAAAGCGCGGGCACGCAGTTTTCGTCCAGCTCCAGTGCCCGACGGTAAAAAGTTTCCGCCCGGGCTGAATCACCCAGTGCGATTAGCAGGGTTCCGAGCCGGTTGATATAAACTGCCCGAGATGCTTTGGTTTGGGAACTGGTGTCGCGGGATTGAATTGTAAATAGCCGGTTGATAATTTGCTGGCTCGTGTCCTTCCAGCAAGGATAGGCGGTTATCAATCGCCTGAGCATCAGACCCGCGTCCTGGGTTTTGCCAGCAACCCCGATACTCAGCGCCTCTCCCAGCAGTGCGGAGCCAAGGGTGGAGTCCAGGTTTAACGCCCGTTCAAAGCGGGTGCGGGCGCTGTCCGGTTCACCGGCAAGTAAAAAGGCGTAGCCGAGGTTGTTCTGAACCTTCACCGAATTGGGCTCAAGCTCTTCTGCCAGACGCAGGTGGTGCAACGCCCGGCGCAAATCCCCTTTCTGACCATAAAGAACCGCGAGGTTGATGTGTGCGGGCACAAAACCCTGGTCAAGAATAACCGCCCGGTTACCCAGTTTGATCGCCGAATCGGGATTGGTCGCACGCAACGCCAGGGCAAGGTTCAGATAGGCGCTGGGCGCTCCCGGTGCTTCCCTGACCATTGCGGAAAACAGGGTAATTTCATTTTCCCAGACTGGCATTCGTTTGAAACTGTCAAACCCGTAAATTCCGGCAAGTAATAAAAGTAATACCCCGACAGTTTGCCGGGTGCGGTTATAGGCAACGAGCAGGCGCGCCAGAAGAGTTATTACTACCGCAATCAAGCCGATTGAAGCGGGGAAAAGCAACCTTTCGGCAGCCTGGGGACCGATTGGGATGATATTGCTCACCGGAATGAGAAAGATAATGGTCCAGACATAGCCCCAGAGGGCAATCCGAAATCTTGGTCGGAGTGCAGCCAGGGGAACCGAAAAAAGAAAAACGAGCGCGTAAAGGAAACAGGATTGTGGTCGGTGAAAATTGGGGTCAGCAGGGATTTTGACGTGATGGTCAAATGGCCAGAAAAACATCCGGATGTAATAACCGAAAGTATTTACCACGTTCGTCAGGTTTAGCGCGCTGAAACCTGCGGGCAACGGCACCGCCTGATTGAAAATTAATGACCGTAGATATAGATAGCCACCGGTGAGGGCAAATAGAATTACCACCAGAACCCAGTAGCCCTTTAAAGGTCGGGTTTGAATCAAAACCGGGGTCAGGGCAACAAGCAGGGGGAAGAGGATTGCCGTTTCTTTACTTAAAAGCGCGAGCAGAAACAGCACTGGCACCAATAAAAACCAGCGCTGGTCTTTTTTACGAAAGGAGCGCAACAGTGCGAACCCGGCAAAACAGATAAAAACGGCCAATAACAGGTCGGTACGGCCTGAGACAAAGGCAATTGACTCAACATGGGCCGGATGAGTTGCAAACAGCAGTCCGGCAAGTCCAGCCCAGACCCCGGAATACAATAGTTCCCATACTATCAACACCACGAGCACGGTGGCGAGCGCGGAAAGCACAATATTAATAAAGTGGAAATAAGCCGGCCTGGGACCGGCAAGCTTTAAATCCAGCCAGAAACTCAAAGTGGTTATTGGCCGGTAATAGGCCGCATGCGGGCTGCGCTCAAACTCCTCAGTACCTGCCCAGAAGGGACGGGTAAATATTTCCCCGGGCCCGGACCGGGAAAGCAGCTGGTTTTCTACAATCAGCGGTCGGTCATCCCAAACAAATTGATATTTCAGGGTCGGGAGATAAAAAACGATTTGAAAAATCGCCAGAACCGTTAAAATTACCGTTATCCCGGCGCGGGTGCGCAACTGCTCGGCAATTTGCTGGCCGCTCATCGTAATTAAAGTTTCTTTAACTATCAAACAGTGTCAACTTTAAACCTGATTGACAGTTCTGCGCCAAGAGTTATAATCAGCTATTCGGTATCAACATTCACTGATTATTATCCTGATTTTGTGCTCAATTCTATCGGGGTGCGGCCGCGCGGGCAGAACAACATTACAGCCCAGTGCCCGGATTTCACCGCCGCCGATTGTGGATGGTGAGACTTCGGTTTATGAGTGGACCCAGGACTCGGTTTTACTCGGTTATCGGCAGGTCACCATCAACCGGATTCAAACTAAAATCCCGGCTTTTCAGATAATTACTGTTGACCGCTTTTTTGAGCACCTAAAGGTTAACACCAACAGTTTCCAGACCGAATCTACCATCGTGATGGTAAGCCGGGATGACCTGACACCACAAGCGTCAATTTTTGTCCCGGCGGCAAATGACAGTCTGCTCGGGGTGGGTACCAGTTATCAGGATTATACCGCCCGGATTATTACCCGAACGCGCAGTGGTGATATTGAGAACCGAATTCCATTCGGGATATTGAGTTATGACATCTACCAAATGCCGATATTATGCCGGAGTGTTAAAATTCTTCAGCAGGACCTGCCGCTCCATATTCTCGTTATTATCCCTTTTACCACTCCGCCCGGCGGAATGTCAGAGCTGGCTGAAATTTCTATCGGCAAAACCGATACGGTAACCGTTCCCGCTGGCACTTTTGAGTGTGAGCAGGTGATTGTTAAATTGCCGGAATTTGAAGAGGTTTACCTGATTGAGAAACTTGGTGCCCGACAGGTAATCCAATATTTTAATAAACAGAGCGGTAGAAAATTAAGTTTAATCAGCCACAGGATCAAAAATTAAAAGCCATGATAGGGGTTTGACGGTTACGTGGGCAGGGTGTGGTTTTTATGGCTGATGATTTTATGAACCCAAACAGGGGAAGGTTTTTGTCTAAATAATTATAGTAATGGGGATTTTTTTGTTAATTTTGTGTGTGTTTGCTATGAATCCGGACAGCCTGGTTGCTTCGGAACCCGGGTTTTCCAGTCATAAGGTGGTTTTAACGATTGATGATGGGTACCGTTCAATTTATGATTATGTTTATCCGTTATTGAAAAGGCACAAAATGACCGCCACGCTCGGGCTGATTGTAAATTACATTAAGGCGAATAAGGGTGGTTATGGAGGTCCGGGTACATTTCTTAATTATCAGCAGGTTCAGGAGATGATTGACTCAATTGGCATAGAAATTGCGAGTCATACCCTTTCCCATCCCTGGCTTACCAGACTGGACAGTGCCACTGCCTGGTACGAAATTTATCAATCAAAAGTTGTTCTGGAGTCATTATTTGGGGTACCGGTAATTACCTTTGTTTACCCTTATGGTGATATGGATAGCCGGGTAATCAGGCTAGTGCGACGTGCCGGTTATAAAATTGGTAGGGCGGTGCGTTCCGGAGCGGTTAATTTCTGGGTTGACCCTTACCGGGTTCCGGAGTTTGAACTCCGGCGTGAGACCGGGCTGAGCGCGGTTATAGAACACATCCGGCACAACCCGGTTACCGTGCTGCTGGTTCACCGGATAGTTCAGAAACCAGCATATTTTACTGAATGGCCAGTTGATAGTTTTAATGCCCTTATTGAATGGATGGCAGAGAACGGAATACAGACGGTGACTTTGGCTGAGCTTTACTATGACTGGCGCAGGGATGTTGTTGCCAGGTTGATGAAAGAACGGGACATAAGCGAGGGGGTTTATCCAGCAGAGTCGTTATTCAAGCAGGTAGACATCGACAACACCCGAACTTTTAACCCCCGCTGAACTTAATATATTCATATAATCTTTATCTCCAAGAAAAACATCAATGTGATTACCTTTGACCGCACTGCCAACATCATCAGCATAAAAGACGCCGTTTAACTCCTTGCCTTTGATGTTAATCCCTTCAAATTGCGGTATATATACCTTTGAGCCCAGCGGAATGATGTTAGGGTCGACCGCAATGGATTTGAGTTCGGTTAGGGTATGACCGCCATGCCCGAGGAACCGTTCTATTACCTGCACCCGGTTTTGTTTTTTTAGATAACTTATGCATCTGCCATCGCGCAACCGGGCGGCAGACTCGGTTTTAAAGTCTTTTACAAACGATTGGGAAAATCTGCCAATTAGTTTGCCATCAACAGTATACAACGGGGTGGCTCTTGTTTTTGGATAATCAGCCTCATCAACCACCCAGTAATAGGTTATTTTAAACTTTCCCAGATACCGGGCAGCACGAACCGGCAGGTTTGAGTTTGTTCCGGCAAATAGCCATGCCGGAGGCAAACGCCGGACCGGTGAGACCGGGCTGGTATTCACCTGAGGCCCAAGGCATCCAGAGAAAAGAAAAACCGAAACAAACAGCCATCTGGACATCGATTTTATTATCCAGGAAAAGGCGAATTAAGTCAAGAAATTCGGCATTTGGTTGTAATGTTTTGAAAAACAATTACTTATACAAAGAATCAGCCTTGAAAAAGCCGGGGTTGGTTTTGTTCGGGCGGTTTTCGGCTGAAGTGCTGGTAGGCTAAGATGGTGGCAACCCGGCCGCGCGGGGTGCGCTGAATAAACCCCTGCTGAACCAGAAACGGCTCATAAACCTCCTCAATCGTGCCAGGGTCCTCGCTAACCGCAACTGCGATTGAGCCGATGCCGACCGGTCCACCATTGAACTTTTCAATAATTGTTAACACAATCTTTTTGTCCATTTCATCCAGGCCCCGGGAATCAACATCCAGCTGGGCAAGGGCAAACTGGGCGATCTCTTTATCAATCTGGTCTTTACCTTTTACCTGGGCAAAGTCCCGGACCCGGCGTAAAAGCCGGTTGGCAATACGGGGCGTACCCCGGGAACGGGTGGCGATTTCATAGGCACCCTCATCTTCAATACCAATTTTGAGTAATCGGGCGCTCCGGAGAACAATTTCATACAGTTCCTCGGGTGGATAATAGTCCAGTCGCAGGATAATCCCGAACCGCGACCTTAAGGGAGCGGTTAAAAGTCCGGTGCGGGTAGTAGCCCCGACAAGCGTAAATGCTGATAAGGCAATGCGTTCGGAGCGCGCGCCCGGTCCTTTATCAAGCAGGACATCAATTGCAAAATCCTCAAGTGCGGGATAGAGAAACTCTTCAACCGCCTTGTTTGTTCGGTGGATTTCATCAATAAAAAAGACATCTCCGTGATTAAGACAGGTCAGAATACCGGCAAGGTCAATCGGTCTTTCCAATATTGGACCGGCAGAACAGCGGATTTGACTGCCCATTTCGTTCGCAAGAATATGGGCAAGCGTGGTTTTGCCCAGACCCGGTGGCCCGGAGAGAAGAACATGTTCCAGAGGTTCGGAACGCATCCGGGCAGCAGCGATAAAGACCCTGAGGTTTTCCTTTATTTTATTCTGCCCGACAAACTCGTCTAAAAACCGGGGCCGAACCGCCTCATCAAATGTTTCTTCACCCTGTAAACGCTGGGGAGAAGAAAGCCGTTCCAACGGTGGCCTTTTCATTTATGCTGACGGGCAAGCGCCATTTTTAATAGTTCGGGCAGGGTGATTGCCGGGTGGTAGTTAATATGAAGCAGCCGTTCCTGAGCCTCTTTTCGGCTCAAGCCCAGCGACATTAAGGCGGAAATTGCCTGCTGGTAAATTTCCGGACTGTATGCCTTTTCGCCAGCCAGAGGCTCGGGCGGTGTGTTCTGGACCAATAGTTTGAGAATCTCAGCCGCCTTTTTTTCACCTATTCCCGGAACCGAACAGAGCAGGTGCCGGTCCTGGGTGCGGATTGCTGTAAGGACCGCTGATGGCTCAAATCGGGACAAAAGGTTCAGCGCTGCTTTTGGTCCAACACCTTTCACCGAGGTAATCAGCCGGAAGCAATTAAGTTCCTCCTGGGTGAAAAAGCCATATAGTTCAATTCCCGCCCGGGTGATGCTCAGCTGCACAAACAGTTCAGCAATATGCTCTTTTTCTGGAAGCCGGCTGGATGTGGAGAGGGGAACTTTCAACTCAAAGCCGATGCCGTTAACATCCAGCACAACCAGGGTGGGCTGTTTGAATACAATTCTACCCCTGAGCCAGCTGAGCATTACCGGTACCGTGATTTAAGACACCAGGCAACTGCCAGGGCATCAGCCGCATGTTCTGCCAGCCTGCCATCGGTTCTGAGCAGTTTCCTGATCATATAGTTTAACTGCCTCTTTGATGCCCGACCCGAACCGGTAACTGCCAGTTTTACGGTTGCGGGGGTGAGTTCATAAACCGGAATCCGGTTCTTTGCCAGGGCGGTCAGGATTGCTCCGCGGGACTGGGCAGAAAGGATTACACTGCGGGCACCTGCACCTTTAAAAAAAAGGGTTTCAATTGCACAGCAGGCTGGTTTGTATTTTTTAATCAGCCGGTTGATTTGCTGATTTAAGAAAAGCAGCCGGTCTGCAACCGAATCTGTGGCCCAGGTGTTAATAACACCTTCTGCCAAAATCCGGCTATTTTCATCCAGAATCCCGTAACCGGTTGCGCTCAAGCCCGGGTCAATACCAAGAATCGGACCGTGCGGGTAGCGCGAACCCGGTTGCTGCGGGTCAGCATTAATCTCCGGACGCCCCGATTTTTTCGAGGACCTCGTCCGGGATGTCAAAGTTGGCATAAACCTGCTGGACCTCTTCCAGTTCCTCCAGCATTTCAATCAGTTTCAGTACCTTCGGCGCATCGGTTTCAGAAACTGGAACGGTATTGGTGGCGATCTGGGTTAATTCTGCCTGGTCCCATTCAACGCCCGCAGACTTTAACTGGCGCTTGACCGCTTCAAAACTTTCGACCGGGGTGATGACTGTAAAGGTGCTGGCGTCGGTCTGGACATCGTCAGCCCCGGCTTCCATTGCCGCCGACAAAATCGTGTCTTCATCGGCACGGGAGCGGTCAATAACGATGACACCCTTGGGTTTGAATTGCCAGGCGACACAGCCCGCCGCACCCATTGAGCCGCCGTATTTATCAAACACATGCCGGATTTCAGCGGTGGTTCGGTTTTTGTTGTCGGTCAACGCCCGGACGAGGAGCGCAACACCGCCGGGTGCATAACCTTCGTAAAGAACCTCTTCATATAAAACACCGGGCAGTTCTCCGGTTCCCCGTTTGATTGCCCGTTCAATGTTTTCGGCTGGCATATTAATTGCCCGCGCGGCTTCAACCGCACTGCGCAACCGGGGATTGGCTTCAATATCACCACCACCCATCCGGGCAGCAGTGGTGATCTCGCGGATCAGTTTTGAAAAGGCCCGACCCCGGGCTGCATCCATTTTACTCTTCTTGTGCTTAATCGTTGCCCATTTTGAATGTCCGGACATAAATAATCCTCCTGAACATTAAATTTCTCAACTAAACTACTTATATTGTATTCAATTGATTATGATTTGTCAACGATGGCTATCTTGACCAGGTGACTTTGTGACGGACCACTGTACCACCGGAACTGATGGTAATCAGATAGGTGCCACGGCGGACCGGTTGATTATGCTGGTCGGTGCCGTCCCAGCTGACCGAGTGATAACCAGAGGATTGAAGTTCTTCAAGCAGGGTTCGGACCGGCCGCCCCGCCAGGTCAAAAACCTCAACCTGAACCAGACCGGGTTGACGCAGCAGGTATTCCAGCCGCAGTGCGCCCCGGCGGATTGCCGGTTGTGCCCGGATAATTTTAATTACATTATCGGGCGCAATTCGCTCCCGGACTCCGGTTGCCAGTTCACCGGCAGCAAACACGGCAACTGGATAGTGGTTTGCGGGCAGCATCAGCGCACTCTGAATTGCACTCCGTTCAGTAGTGGTCAGGGGCATTGTGAGCCAGCCGGCAAGGTTAAGTGCCCGTGCCTGCATCAGCAGGTTAAAGCCGGCAAAACCCACCTCCTGCATCGTCCGGTAAGTGGTGGTGTCGTCAACACAGATGACAATATAAATCGGGGCAGTTGATGGAATTCGTGCTGAGGCACTGCGCAATGCTGGCCGCCAGTCACCGCTCAGAAACCGTTCCAACCGGTGGTCCCGGGTGGTGAGGTTATTACCGGGCGGGAGTCGGTTCCAGTAGCGGTCAACACCCTGCTCGCTCACCAGATAAATTTTACCGGTAAGGAAATAGCCAGCAACCGCACTGGGGACGGTCAACCCCTGGCGGCTATTACTTGTTTGGTGCGGGGTGACCCCATAACCAGCCCAGAGTAACTGGGAAACAGTTTCCAGTGAGAGCAGTCCGGGAGTGAAACTGGAGTCCGGTCGCAGGTTACCGAGCAGAACTTCAAAGGTATCAACTCCATTGACCACCGGAATGGGCAGGCTGGAATCGGATGAGACCGCTACCACCGTGGAGTCAATACCCCGTGCCGGAGCATTACCATAAACATTCACCATCAGTAATGGATGGTTCGGGTGCCAGTTATTGTTGGCATAATCGGTTGCCCATTTCATCGGGCAGCAAACAACTTCACCGGTGTCGGTCCAGAAGGCGATTGCCGCGAGCAGTCCTGCCTGAACCGCCATCCCGGCATCTTCATGGCGCGGGGTGGAAATTCCAACCTCAAAAGCGGAACCGGAGTTGTAACGATGGTCACCGGCAAGATGGACATTCAGGGTATGGCGGTCCGGGTCATAACGATAGACATTGTTCCGGGTGGCAACATAGAATTCACGATAGGCGCCAGAATAAGGGGTCCGGCTCATCGCCCAGAGCACATTGGCGAGTAGCTGAGTGGGCAGGGTGTCTTCAAATCCGGAATGAACTGAGTAGCGACTGTTGAGCAAAAGTTCAAACGGATAGTTATGGACTGCGGGCGCGGGCAGGGTTTCCGCAGAACCAAAACCCGGAATTTGAGCAGCCGGGGCAAGGGAGATAGCGATTGATAGTAAAATGACCGCGCCGCGACCGGAAAACCGCATATATAATAATACATCGTTAGCCGCTAATGGTCAAGCCCGGTGCGGGTATAAATTTGACTGAGCCTGGCTGCCGGCTATGCTTTGTCATAGCGGCATTGCCAAGGAGGAATGTATGATGAATAAATCAACGCCCGCGGGCCGCGGCCTTGACCGGTATCGGGAAGCGGCAAAGGAATTTTTGGCTGAACGGCAGGCACGCTGGCAGCGGGCAAAGAGAATGAAGTTTGATACGATTGCGGTCCATGGTCTTTATACGGTTGCAGAGGCACTGGAAAAAAATCAGGGGGCAATCATTGAACCGCTGTTTCTGGCATCGGCACAGGCTTATCGGGATGCCGATGAACTGGAGGCAGCACTCAGTTATCAGATACCGACCTGGTGTTACACCCGGATTCACAACCCGACACTGGGTTATCTTGAGGATACCCTTGCCCTCCTCGAGACCTATGGTGCGGACATCGACGCCTCCTGCTGTGTTTACTCTTCCGGGATGGCGGCAATTGAAAATGTGACCGATACCCTGCTTGTGCGGCTCGGGAACGAGCCTATAAACTTTGTTTCCCAGTGCCAGATATACGGCGGGACATTTCAGCAGTTCAATGTCCGGAAGTTTCAGGAGCGGGGGATTGAGGTGCGCTGGGTGCTCAAGCCTGAGGATATCAATGAATGGCGGAAAAAGATAGACAAAACCACTCGGTTTCTCTATGCCGAAACCCCTTCCAATCCGGGTTTGCAGTTTTTTGACTTGAAACCGGTAATTGAACTGGCACACGAGTATGGTATTCCGTGCGTCGTGGATTCCACAATTGCTTCCCCGGCACTGCTCAGGCCGCTCATACTCGGTGCGGACATTGTAATCCATTCGGCAACCAAGGTGATGAGTTCTTCAGGAATGGGAATGGCAGGAGCGGTGATTGCCCGAAAGCCGATTGTCACCAGGATCCCGAATGAGGAGTTGAAAGCCGACTTTGCCCTTTATCTTAAACGTTATCCCCAGCGTGACCAGGGCGGGTGTTTGCATCCGTTTCAGGCACTGATGACCTTAAACGACCTCCGGGATTTGCGCCACCGGGTTGACCTGTTAAGTCGGAATGCGCTCAAGGTTGCGCAGTTCCTTGAAGCCCATCCCCGGGTGCAGGAGGTCAGTTATCTCGGACTCAAGAACCATCCACTTTATGCGGTGGCAACAAGATATCTGAAACTGGCAGACAGTAATGAAAACCGTTACACCCACCTGCTGGCATTCCGGCCTAAAGGCGGACCGGAGGCGACCCGTCAGGTTTTTGACCGGTTCCAGCTGATTTACCGGGCGACCGATTTAGGCAGAATTAAAAGTGTGGCGACCATTCCGGCAATCTCCACCCATCTTTTGCAGGGTGAGGAGTGTCGGGAGATGGCATGTATTCCACCGGATTTAATCCGGCTTTCGGTCGGAGGTGAAGACCCGGCGGATATTATCGCGGACCTTGACCAGGCACTGTCCGGGAAATAGATGAAATTCTATTCCACGAATCTGAAGGCGCCGGCAGTTGAACTGCGCACCGCTCTGCTGGTCGGTCAGGCACCGGATAAAGGGCTCTATATGCCTGAACAGATTCCGGTAATCCCGGAGGAGGAGATTGCGGGCTGGCAAAATCAACCCTATCCCGAGATTGCTTTTCGGGTGATGCGGCACTGGACAGGGGAGCTTTTGACCGATGACGAACTTTTAAAAATCTGCTATGAGTGTTATGATTATCCGGTACCGCTGGAAAGGGTTACCGGACGCTGGTATCTCTTGCGCCTGGACCGGGGACCGACCGCTTCATTCAAGGATTTTGCCGCCCGAATGATGGCACGGCTTTTGCGTCACATTCTACAGATTGAAGGCGGGGAGCTGATAATTCTCACCGCAACCTCAGGTGACACCGGCAGCGCGGTAGCATCGGCATTCCATAATGTTGACCGAATTAGAATGGTGGTGCTTTTCCCAATTGCTGAGGTCTCGGACCGGCAGCGCCGGCAGATGACCACGCTCGGGGGTAATGTTACCACTATCGGGATTGACGGTAAGTTTGACGACTGTCAGGCACTGGTCAAGCAAGCGTTTGCCGACCCCGGGTTAAAACAGTTTCGCTTTTCATCAGCCAACTCCATCAATATCGGCCGGCTTCTGCCCCAGTCGGTCTATTACTTTTATGCCTATACCCGGCTTGCGGCAAGAGGCGAAAAGATGGTGGTGGCGGTGCCTTCGGGTAATTTCGGTAATATGTGTGCAGGTATGATTGCGTGGCGAATGGGTTTGCCAGCTGAGCGGTTTATAATTGCCACCAACGAAAACGACGAGTTTCCCCGATTTCTGGCTACCGGCAGGTACCAGAAGATTGTGCCCTCGCGCCGGTGCTTATCCAATGCGATGAATGTTGGTCATCCGTCAAATCTGCCCCGCCTGGTCGCCCTTTACGATGGGGTGATGGATGAACAAGGGGTTATTTTGAAATCGCCGGATTTGGCGGCGATGCAACGGGATATGTTCTCATTAAGCATCACCGACGATGAAACCCGGCAGACGATTGTCAATGCATATAAAAGATACCAAACCCTGCTGGAACCGCATGGGGCGGTGGGCTGGTGTGCACTGGAGAGGTATGCGGAAAAGAGTTTGCCCGATTTAGCGGTGGCGATTGAGACCGCGCATCCGGCAAAGTTTCCGGATGAGATTAGAAGCTTGCTGGGCATTGAGCCCGAACTGCCGGCAAGCCTGTGCGGTCTTGACACTAAATCGGAGTACTATGATACCGGGCCTGCGGACTACCGCTGGTTTAAAGACTTTCTGCTTCACCGGCTGAAATGAAATACATTATCTTCTTAGGTGACGGGATGGCAGACTATCCCCTGCCGGAACTGGGAGGAAAAACTCCGCTCCAGGTGGCAAATAAACCAACCCTGGACCGTCTTGCTTGGCTGGGTAGAAATGGTACTTATGTTACGGTCGAACCGGATATGCCCCCTGGCTCTGAGGTTGCAAACTTGGCAATTCTGGGTTACGAGCCCAAAAGATATTATCAGGGGCGCGGGGTGATTGAGGCGGCGAGTCTTGGGGTAAAACTTGAGCCGGATGATGTTGCCCTGCGCTGCAATCTGATCTGTATTCAGGACGGCAAGATTAAAAACCACTCGGCAGGCCATATCACAACCGAAGAGGCAGCGCTTTTGATTGAAGAGCTCAATCGCCAGCTTGCCGGTCCGGATGTAAGGTTTTATCCTGGATTCACCTACCGGCACCTGTGCGTGCTCAAGAATGCGCTACCGGATGTTGAATGCTTTCCACCTCATGATTACGTGGGTGAAAAGGCACTGGCACTTTTACCCCGGGCAAAAAACCCTGATGCGGCAAAGACCGCGCTCCGGCTCAGAGACCTGATTCTGCATTCCTGGGAGATTCTGCCCGGTCAGGCGGTGAACCTGAACCGCACCCTTCAGGGCAAGGACCCGGCAAACTCAATCTGGTTCTGGTCACCTGGCAGGAAACCGCAGATGCCCACCTACCAGGAGATGTTCGGGCTCAAAGGTGCGGTCATCTCGGCGGTTGATTTGATTAAGGGGCTGGGGGTTTATGCCGGTTTTGATGTTATCAATGTGCCCGGTGCTACCGGTCTACTGGATACCAACTACGAAGGCAAGGCAGCTGCGGCGCTAAATGCGCTAACAGACCATGATTTTGTTTATCTCCACCTTGAGGCACCGGATGAGGCGGGGCACAGCCGGGACCTTAAGGCAAAGATAGAGGCAATTGAGCGGTTTGACTCCCGTTTGGTTGCCCGGGTAATGAAAGGGCTGGAAGAAAAAAACATTGATGCCAAAGTTGCGGTCCTTGCCGACCATTTGACGCCGGTGACAAGAGGTAACCATGTTCATGGTCCGGTGCCGGTAACAATTTACCACCCCCAGCTCCAACCCGACCAGGTTGAGCGATTTGACGAATTTGCCGCTAATCAAGGAGTGCTGGGTGAAATTCACGGCACGGAGTTTATCAAGATTTTTCTGAACCGGCACCCCTGAAACCGGGAAAGTTTTCAGGCTCAACTTTTATATGTGCATAATTGCACAACTATACGCATATTAAACAGGTATTGAAAATGCAATAATATATTTATGATTTACAATTATGAGGTTAAAATGTAGGGGTATGCCCAAGGCTAGTTTGGTAGCGATGCCAGGATTTGCGGGTATATTGGCATTAAGTTCCAGGCAGAATTTAAATGTGGTAAAAGAAGGGTATTAATCAGTCAGTCAGGGTGTTAAACCGGATCCACGTTAGAAATCAGTGGTTAAGGATTTGAAATTGAGCCAAAGCAGGTAAATGAGCCGATATAGATATTCGGGTGCGGGAGGGTTTTAGCGGTAAAGAAAAGTTGGTCTGACTAATTGGTTGACAAGCCGGAATTGGCAGGTTATATTTAAATGCTGGTTATGACAGGCGCAAGCCATCCCGGCCAGCCGGGATGGCTTTTTTTTAAGGAGATCTGATGGCGATTGGTTTTATTATCGGATATCTGGCGGTTCTTCTGATTGTTGGTTTTCTGGCTAAAAGACGTGCCCAACCCGGGCATGAGGATTTCTTTTTAGCCTCACGCCGGCTTGGTCCGCTGGTGCTTTTGGTGACACTCGCCGCGACCAATTTTTCCTCGTTTACCATCTTTGGCTTTGCTGGAGCGGGTTATCGGTTTGGCTATGCCTACTATCCGATAATGGCGTTCGGTACCGGTTTTATGGCTTTGACATTTATACTGTTAGGCATTCCGGCACGTAAGGCAGCAGTGGCTGCGGGTGCAATTACGCCGGCAGAGCTTATTTATCATCGGTTCAGAAACCGACCGCTCTATTTAGTTTATCTTCTGGTGATGGTTATTTTCACCCTGCCTTATCTGGCCTTACAGCCGCTGGGCGCGGGTTATATGCTCAATGTCCTGCTGGGCATACCTTACCAGGCTGGTGCGGCACTGGTGGTTGTCACCGGACTGGTTTATGTTTTACTTGCTGGATTAAGAGGGGACGCCTGGACCGACCTGGTTCAGGGATTGATAATGCTTGTCGGTATTATTTTAATTTTTCTGGCACTGGTCACCACGCTAGGCGGATTTGTCCGCATCAGCACCGGGTTGAATCAGAGCCTGCCGGTGCTGTTTTCAAGACCCGGGGGCGCAGATTTTTTTACCCCTAAAATCTGGTTTTCTTATCTTGTGCTCTGGTTTCTATGTGACCCGATGTTTCCACAATTGTTTCAGCGGTTTCTGGCTGCCCGTGATGAACAGGCATTGAACTCAGCGGCAGTTTTTTATCCACTGATAACCGGGCTGCTTTTCTTTTTTCCGGTGGCAATTGGGGTGTTAGCCCACACAGTTTTTCTTAGTCTGGAAGGCGCAAAAACCGACCAGGTTTTGCCAATGATGGTGAATAAACTACTCTCGCCTTTCTTTGCTGGGGTTATGAGTCTGTGTGGAATTGCCGCGCTGATGTCAACAATGGATTCGCAGTTACTTACCCTTTCGTCAATGGTCATTCGTGACATTAGGTTATTGCTCAAAAGACCGCCGGAAACAAGGGGTGTGATTCAGGTGCTGGTAATTGCATTGCTGGCACTGCTCGGTTTACTTTTGGCGCTGAAACCATTGGGCACGATTCTTGAGATTGCCACCGAAACCTTTACCGGGCTGGCGGTGCTTTTTCCTACCACCATTTTTGCTGCTTACTGGGGAAAAACAAACCCCTGGGCGTGCCTGGGCTCAATTATAATCGGAGAACTGCTGGTGGTTTTATACCATCTGAAACTTTTGCCCGGATTCGGGTTTTTACCGGTAATCCCGATTACTGTTTTTACAATGTTATTTGTCGTAATTGGCAGTTTTATATTCCCGGCAACCGGGCTCAAAGCCTGGGCAGAAATAAACTCACACCGGAGTGGCAGGCTGATTATTTTCCTGCTGGTGTTTATATTAGCAAATGATTTCTGGAATTGGCAACGCCCCAGCCCGTTATTTCTCGGTTTACCTTTGTGGCTCTGGTATCATTTCGGGTTAATCGCGGTGCTTTTTGTTTTCAACCTGTTCTGGATAGGGAAGAAAAATACATAACGGCACAACCGGTCAGGGGTTTGTGATTTTAAGCGGGCGCACGTGCTGTTCGTAATTTTTATTACACCAAATATGACTTAATGCACAATCAGCAGTTTCTGATTTATACTGTTTCTGGTTTTTATAAAGTAGACGCCGGTGCTAAGCGCCCGCAGGTCAAGCCGAATTGAGAAAGTGCCGGGTTTGGTGATGAAAGTCTGGACTTCTCTGCCTGTGCGGTCGTAAATGGTAATTTCGTGTGGTGTAAAGCCGGGTGCGAACCTGATTTCGGTAAAGGTGCGCGCCGGGTTCGGGCTGATTAACAGTGGCAGGACACGGGGAGCGGTAAACTGCTGAGCGATGCCGGTGCCGGGTTCAGCGGTGGTAAACTTGATGGCGCGCCCCGGGGCAATCGGTGCCGCGCCCCGGGCATAACTGCCGTTATAAAGACACCCAATTCCAATCTGACTACTTGGATCCTGGATGCCGACAGTGGAACTGGTATAACCGTTGGCGGTCAGGTACTGGAAGACAATCACATTGTCACCAGTAGGTGTGGTAATCGTGGTGTCATAGATTAGCACCTGGAATTTGTCCCGAAGGGTGCGCGGTTGGTAATAGCAGACGCTGTCGTATTCAATAATCAATCGGTGGTTATCGGTATCAAAGCGATAGTAAACAAAGCCGGTATTATTGTAATCCGGATAAAGGTCGTCCCAGTTGGCCGCAATCACCCGTGCCGGTGCTTGACTGCTGGGCAGGGGTTGGTTGGTGTAGCTGGGAATGCGGTAATAACCAGGACAGAGCCAGCCATCGGCAGAGATTGAGAGCGAGTCGAATTCCTGACCATAGAACCGGAGTGGACCAAATGCCGGTGGTAGCGATATTACCTTAACGCTGTCATTGTGGGGAAATGTCAACCTTGTGCCCGTGGTGTTAATCTCAACCCATTCAAATACCGGGTGTTCAACATAACCGGTGTCAATATCATCATATGCCCAGTAGCGCGGTGGGGTGCGCGGGCCATCAGGGATCGGGTCGGTGATAAGATACCTTCCGACCGGCAGGCTGAAAACGGTCTGATAGGTGCTTTCATCAGTGGTGATGGTCAGCCCGAAACTGACGATATGTTCCCGCGGGGTCAGGACTGAAGCCCGGATTAGATAAGGGGTTTCATTTATTGCGGTGTCCCCGCCGGCAATGTCTCCGAAAAATGATGAGTCCTGATAGAGAAAGACAAATGTGTCCTGGGTGGAGAGAACCGCCCGGACATTGTGCGCGCCAACCGTGCCGAAGTTCTTGATGGTTAAATAGACGCCGATACTTTCGCCCGGGTCCCAGAACCCGTTATTATTGCCGGCAGAATCATCAATCCGGTTACCCGTGAGCCCGAGCAGGGGAATATTCAGCGGCACAGGCTGACCAAGGGTTGCCAGCGCCGCCACGCCGGCTCTGGTCACCTGAGTGCAGAACTCATTATTGTTGTAACCGGCACCGATTGAGTCGCCTGGAGTGTGATAATAAGGGTTTACCGGCCAGAAGTCTTCAATTCCACAGAAGGCAAGATAGCCGTTATTCCAGAACGGACCGTGGTCAGAGTTCTGGTTATCGTTGACCATCCGTTTATAAACGGGCAGAGTGGCATAGGTGTCGGCAACTGCGGTAAACCAGTTCACAAACGGTTCGCAGGGTGGGTTGCTGATTTTACCCAGCACATCAAGATTTTCCGGGGCAACATCAACATAGCCAATCATATCAAAATTCAATACGCCGAGGATGGAGTCGCCATCAGCGCGTGCCTGCGCAGCATAATACTCGCTGCCATAAAGTCCGAACTCCTCTCCAGAAAAGGCAATAAAGCGCAAGTCATAAATAAACTGATAGCCCTGAGTAACCCGTGCGGCTTCAATTACCGCTGCGGTACCCGAGGCATTGTCATCGGCACCGGGTGCATTGGTGGCAGCATAGGAATCAAAATGGCCACAGATAATTGCATAGGGGTTGCGCTGACTGGAAGTGCCATATTTGATAGCGATGACATTGGGCGCATGGCCCGAAGTGTGATACTGGAAGAAAACACTATCACAGCCATAGGCGAGAAACTTCTGGCGAATCCATTCTGCGGCGGCGCGACAGGAATCGGAGGTGGAATACCGGGTGCGATAGCGCTGCAGGCGCCGGACATAAGAAAGCACCGAATCGGGTGCAACCGCGGCAACCATCTGCTGAATCAGCGGGTCAGGGAGAACCGGCGGCGGGTCAAACCGGACCGGCTTGAAAACCCAGGGTTGCAGACTTACCCTGCCGAGCAGGGCACGGAGGCTCAGCAGGTCATTCAATTTCCCGGGCTCAACCGCAACCAGATAATTTTCACCATCAAAATCCAGAATCCGGGCAATCCGGGCAAGCTGGTCAGAACTTGTCCAGTCAAAAAGATGGACCTGATAATAAAATTTTGAGTGCGGATCGTAATCAAGGATTCGGCTGTTAAGTGCATTTAGTGCGGGCAGGTGTTCATCAGTGCCGAGGATGAGTACACCGTTGCCGGTGATACCAATTACCGGAAAATCTTTCTGTAACTGTTCGGGCTGGATACCGGGCACCAGTGCCAAAAATTCACCAGCCAGGCTAAAACCGGCTAAAAGTAAAACTGACAATAATGACCGAGCCATTTATCCTCCTTATCATCTTTAAAATTTTATCACATAATTTAACAAAGGCAAATATCACCCTATTGTTTTATAAATAATTTTAAATAAAACGCTGGTGAAGGTTAATAGTTAGTCAGTCACAAAGTCGGGGCAGATGTGGGAAAAAGGCGTTTTACTTAAAACAGGAAATAGTTTGCAAGTCTATTAAATTTGATAAGTTAAATAAACAGGCGGCTTAAAATATAATTTTGGGCGTAGTTCGGGGTATTCGGGGTAATTCAGGGGTATAATTCGCTAACTATTAGCAAATCAATAACCTAAATAAATGGGTTTGTGCTGTTCTGAATTTGCGGGGGTGCTGTTGGTGGCTAACTTATTTGTTTTTAATAAGTAAGTATTTTGCTTTTTTGGGCTTGACAGAATAAGCTTCGGGCATATTATTTTAATTCGCCATTACTAAGAAAACGGCGGTGGTCTGATTGAAAGGGCACATATTAAGGAACCATCGTACCTCCTGACGGCGTCCGAAAAAAATCGGGCGCCGTTATTTTTAGCTAAAACATCAGCAGTTTATTTTTTCTGCTGAAATCCCGACTTACAGATTTTACTGTCGCAAAGAAATTACCACCTGGCGGAGTAGTGCGCAATAACGAGGGGCTTTAGCGCCAATTTGTCTATTCCGCGAGGAAAAGGAAAGGTTTGGGATTTGGTTTGACCACGCGATTTTTCTTGACAGAAATCATAATTATCCGGACAATAAAGATGGCCATTGTCCGCGTGGGCTAAATTAATAATTGTCAACCTTCATTTGCAATCGGGAAATGGTCATAATTAAGGTGGTGGGTATGCGATGTGTCCCGGATACACGGCGCTGGTCAATAGCGCACGCGCGCAATTGGTAATTCGCGGGTACAGGGTTGCCGTAAAAATAAAAGGAGGAAGCAATGCGTTCCTGCATGCTTGCTTTGGCATTCTGCCTGCTGGTTTCGCCGGCAGCTTATGCCCAGTGGCTGCCGAATGGCGAATTCCTGATTGACACCGCCCGGCTGAACGCGCCCGGGCCATCATATGACCCGGCGGTCGCATTTGACGGCACTAACTTTCTTGCGGTCTGGTTGGACAACCGGATTGATGACTACCCCCGGGTGTTTGCGGCCCGGGTCAGTCCGGCTGGCGCGGTTCTTGACCCCAGTGGCATTCAAGTCAACTATGAACAGGTGGACTACTGGAAACCGGCAGTTGCGTTTGACGGCACAAACTACCTGGTTGTTTACGGCGTTGACGACCACATCCGTGCCCGGCGTGTTGCGCCGGACGGCACTGTGCTCGGACCGGAAATTGAGGTCAGCAACGCCGGCCAATCTCAGGAGAATGCGAATGTTGCCTTTGACGGTGTGAACTATCTTGTGGTTTGGGCGGACTACCGGGTAAACGATTTTGACATCTACTGTGCCCGGGTCAGTCCGGCTGGCGTTGTCCTTGATACCGCCAGCATTCCGGTGGCCGATAGCCTGTATTATCAAGAAACGATGCCTGATGTATGCGCGATACCTGGCGGTTTTCTGGTTGTCTGGCAGGCAACAAACATCCGCGCGGCAAGGGTCACAAGCGCAGGTCAGGTTCTTGACCCGAATGGCTTTGTGCTGGTGCCGAATACTGCGGAACAGGCCTATCCTGCGGTCGCCTTTGATGGCACCAATGCGCTGGCGGCCTGGCAGGATTGGCGGAGCGGCGCGAGTCACCTCTATGGTGCCCGGGTAACGCCACAGGCCAGGGTGCTTGACAGCACCGGATTCCTTATCTCGGGCGCGGGTGGGCGGCAGGAAGAGGTGAAGATAACCTTCAACGGAACCAACTATCTACTCGCCTGGGTGGATTATCGGAATGGCATCAATCAGTCAGATATCTATGCTGCGCGGGTGACCCCGGAAGCAGAGGTGCTCGACCCCAACGGAATTCCGGTTCAGGTTGATACATTTCCTCTCCACGAGGTTCACCCGGCAGTGGCAAATGGCGGCAATCTGTCACTGGTGCTCTGGACTGGTTATCCTCTGCCGGCACAGGAACCGGACATCCAGATGAAGCGACTTGACACCGCCGGCGTTGTGCTTGACAGTATACCGACCGCAGTCGCGACCTACTGTTCGGAGCAGTGGGACCCCGCGGTCGCATTTGACGGGACCAACTATCTCGTGGTCTGGGAGGACTTTCGGAATAGGCCGTTTGAGACCGACATCTATGCGGCGCGTGTCAGCCCGACCGGACAGGTGCTCGACCCGCAGTGCATTCTGATTTGCGATGAGGATGGAGACCAGTCTTATCCGGCGGTTGCCTTTGACGGGGTGAATTTTGTCGTGGCCTGGCAGGACGAGCGCGACGGTCAGTCTGACATCTACGCGGCCCGGGTCACACCGGCCGGACAGCTTGTTGACACTGAGGCGATTCAGGTCGCCTGGGAATCGGGTCGCGACGAGCGCTACCCGACTGTGGTCGCGGGCGACACCGTCACCCTGGTGGCATGGGAGAGCGAGTGGCGGGATTATGACATTGAAGGCCGGCGCATCGGACGTTCCGGCGAGGTTCTTGACCCGGACGCGATTGAGATTTCGCCGGATGAGAATGGCAAGATGCCGGCATCAGCCTTTGATGGCACAAACTTCCTGGTTGTCTACCACGACCGACAAAACGGTAATACTGACATCTATGGCACAAAGGTCGGACAGGACGGAACGGTGCTCAATGCCGAGTTCCGCATCTCCCTTGGTGACACAGCCAAGGAAATGGATGCCCGCGCCGCTTTTGACGGCAATAACTTTCTTGTGGTATGGGAGACAGAGCGGCCCGGAAACTGGGAAATCCACGCCACGCGCCTGACTCCCAACTGCACCGTACTGGATTCCCCTGGTTTTTTAATTGACCGGACCAGCCGCTACGAAGAGGATGCGGACGAAGATGTTGTATTTGACGGCACCGATTTCGTTGTCGTATGGGAAGACCTGCGTAACAACCCTGAAACAACCGATATCTACGGCGCGCGGGTCAGCACCAGCGGCCAGGTGCTGGAGCAGTTTCCAGTAGTTTTGCAACCTGCCAATCAATATGCCCCGCGGCTGGCGCGAGGGGCAGGAAATCAACTGCTACTTGCCTACGAAGGTTGGACCGGGACCTATCAGGGCCGTTTGTTCAACATTAACCGCATCTGGGGCAAATTCTCGCCGCTGATGGGCAGCGCGGAGCGGCGCCAGGAGTCGATAAGCCAGCGGCAAGATGTTATGGCGACCATCGTCCGCGGCGTGCTCACGCTGCCGACCTCGCCCATCACTCGTCATTCATCACTCATCACTTCCGACGGCCGCAAGGTCATGGACCTGCATGCCGGTGCGAATGATGTGCGGCACCTTGCGCCCGGGGTCTATTTCGTGCAAGAGGTGAGCCGGAACCGACCGGCTCAGAGTTCGTGGAAGGTCGTGATCGAAAATAGGAGGTACCAATGAAACAGTACGCAGTTGTTGTCATTCTGCTGCTGGCCGCGGTCGCCGGGGCACAGGACTCGCTCAACTGCCGGGAGAAGGGCAGTTGGCCGTTCGGGCCGTCGTACGCGGTTGCGCTTGACCCGGGCCGGAACCTGGCGTTTATGGGCTCGGGCGGTGGCGTGTATGTGCTGGACGTGTCCAACCCGGCCCGGCCGCAGAAGCTCTCTGAAGCGATTCGCACCCGCGGGGTCGTGTACGGTCTCTGCTATCAAGCCAACCGGCTGTACATAGCTGCCGCAGAGGCCGGCCTGGAAATCTGGGACGTGGTGACACCATCCAGTCCAACCCTGCTCGGCCGGCTCAACACGCCGGGCTATGCCTTGGGCGTGGCCGTGGCCGGGAACTATGCCTATGTGGCAGACAACACCGCCGGGCTGCGGGTGATAGACGTGTCCAATCCGGCAAGCCCGCAGGAGCGCGGGTACTATGACACGCCGGGCCAGGCCTTGGGCGTGGCCGTGGCCGGGAACTATGCCTATGTGGCAGACGACACCGCCGGGCTGCGGGTGATAGACGTGTCCAATCCGGCAAGCCCGTGGGAGCGCGGGTACTATGACACGCCGGGCTATGCCTGTGGCGTGGCCGTGGCCGGGAACTATGCCTATGTGGCAGACAACACCGCCGGGCTGCGGGTGATAGACGTGTCCAATCCGGCAAGCCCGCAGGAGCGCGGGTACTATGACACGCCGGGCTATGCCTGGGGCGTGGCCGTTGCCGGGAACTATGCCTATGTGGCAGACTATTGGGCCGGGCTGCGGGTGATAGACGTGTCCAATCCGGCAAGCCCGCAGGAGCGCGGGTACTATGACACGCCGGGCCAGGCCTTTGGCGTGGCCGTGGCCGGGAACTATGCCTATGTGGCAGACTATGACGCCGGGCTGCGGGTGATAGACGTGTCCAATCCGGCAAGCCCGCAGGAGCGGGGATACTGTGCCACGCCGGGCTGGGCCTTTGGCGTGGCCGTTGCCGGGAACTATGCCTATGTGGCAGACCACTCTGCCGGGCTGCGGGTGATAGACGTGTCCAATCCGGCAAGCCCGCAGGAGCGGGGATACTATGACACGCCGGGCTGGGCCTTTGGCGTGGCCGTTGCCGGGAACTATGCCTATGTGGCAGACGACACCGCCGGGCTGCGGGTGATAGACGTGTCCAATCCGGCAAGCCCGCAGGAGCGGGGATACTGTGCCACGCCGGGCTATGCTGAGGGCGTGGCCGTGGCCGGGAACTATGCCTATGTGGCAGACCACTCTGCCGGGCTGCGGGTGATAGACGTGTCCAATCCGGCAAGTCCGCAGGAGCGCGGGTACTATGACACGCCGGGCTGGGCCCATGGCGTGTCCGTGGCCGGGAACTATGCCTATGTGGCAGACGACACCGCCGGGCTGCGGGTGATAGACGTGTCCAATCCGGCAAGTCCGCAGGAGCGGGGATACTATGACACGCCGGACTGGGCCTTTGGCGTGGCCGTGGCCGGGAACTATGCCTATGTGGCAGATGGTTATTACGGGCTGCGGGTGATAGACGTGTCCAATCCGGCAAGCCCGCAGGAGCGGGGATACTGTGCCACGCCGGGCTATGCTGAGGGCGTGGCCGTGGCCGGGAACTATGCCTATGTGGCAGACCATTGGGCCGGGCTGCGGGTGATAGACGTGTCCAATCCGGCAAGCCCGCAGGAGCGTGGGTACTATAACACGCCGAGCTATGCCCGTGGCGTGGCCGTTGCCGGGAACTATGCCTATGTGGCAGACGAGCGCGCCGGGCTGCGCATTATCGAGTTCTACGGCGCCGGAGTCGAGGAAACGCCGAATGCCGAAGTGCGAACGCCGAGCCGTGGGGCGAGCATTGTCCGCGGCGTGCTTACGCTGCAAGTAGACAGTAGACAGCATACAGCATACAGGGCGGAGTTGATGGACATCAGCGGCCGCAAGGTGATGGAGCTTGCGCCGGGTCCGAATGACATCAGCTGGCTTGCGCCCGGGGTCTATTTTGTGCGGTCAGCAGACACTGGCAAGCAATCGGGGTTACGCAGGGTCGTTATCACAAGATAAGGGAGACGCACGGTTCTGTATTAACTCAGTACCCGCCTTAACCGGCACTATGGGCAGGAGAATTTTTAGCGGATGATCAGTTAGTACTCAAACATCGGGATTTCCTCTTCGTGGTCTTCGGTGGTGCGGCGACGTTCGGGTTTGTAGTTGTTGAAGATGTAGGTCAAGCCCAAGGAGAGCGTTATTCCTTTTCTGCCAAAGCGGGAGTAGGTGTAGAAGTTTTCCCCCCGGGTTTCAGTTTCGTGGAATGAGGTGGCAAGGATATCACGCACCGAAAGGGTGAGGAGCAGTTGCCGTTTGAAGAGCGACTGACGGGCAGAGATACTGGATAGGATGCGGCCCCCTTCTTTGCCCTGGATGGTGGCGGTCGGGCTTTCGTATCTGCCCTGAAGCTGGAGTCTTGTGCCGGTGGGAAATGTGAAATCGGTGGTTAGCCCGAGATTCCAGTTGAAACTGGTGGTGTCAAGATTGTTAGTCCGGAGCCGGTAGTCGTAGATGTCGCCGTTTAAGTTGATATTCCAAAACCGTAAGAGGTTGATGTCCAGATTGGCTTCCAAACCCAGCGCCCGGTCAGAGCCGGCATTTTTTACGGTGTGGAGGATGGTGTCTTCATTATAGATGGAGTCAAAACGCTGAATTAAATTATGGGTAATCCGGTAGTAGCCATCAAGGGAGAACCGGTTTTTGCCCAGGGGCAGGAGGTATCCCAGTTCAAAGGCATCAATGTATTCGGGTTTGAGGTTCGGGTCTCCTTTACGGACATTTTTTGCATCCATCCAGGTAATAAACGGTGACAAATCCCAGCCTCTGGGCCGGTCGATCCGGCGGGCATAACTTGCCATCAGTTGCTGTTCCAGTGGTAGGTTATAGGAGAGATGCAGGCTCGGGAAAAAGTCAAACTTGTTAATGGGCGTCGTGGTTTGATTGTCAATCTTTACCTTTCTGGTGTTGTATTCGGTGCGTATGCCGAGCATCGCACCAAAGTTCTTTAGATCTGCGGAATAGGTTGCATAAACTGCCTGAACATTTTCATTCTGGCTTGATGTGTGGCTAT
>Ga0209227_1000043_pt1 | contig 95554 bp, 71 predicted proteins | sample YNPBryantNP2012_FD_185815 | JGI IMG/M metagenome (GOLD analysis project Ga0209227, IMG submission 185815) | Anoxygenic and chlorotrophic microbial mat microbial communities from Yellowstone National Park, USA - YNP Bryant NP 2012 (SPAdes)... ...
AAGGCGAAGTGCAGTCGCGCGGGCAACCACCTGGACAGCAGCCTGGAAAACTGACGGGCCGCACGGGCCTGTCGGAGCCAGACGGGCAATTCCGATCGAATGTGGCCGCGTAGCCGCCTGGCCGCCCAGCCGGTCCGGGCCTGTCAGAGCCAGACGAACTCTTTCGACCGTTTCCCCCGCAACAGGCGTGGCTGGCGGCAGCCGTGTGGTCTTGCGACCCGACGGCGCGCAACGCCTCGCCCGTTAAGTGCTTATCTGCGGCCAAGCGGCAGGCGCACGGTGGCTTGAACCACCCGCTGGCCAGAACTGAGGCCGCCGTCAGGCTCGCGAGCAACCACCTTTTTGGCACGTCCGCCACCGAGAGACCTTCTTATCGGATCAATTCCAACTGAGTCGCGTTTCGCGCTCCGTCGAAGAGGAGCGTAGCGTCGTCGCCTAACAAAACAACCGCCGAGGCTCGGTTGGCATTCCAGCTCAGCCGCGCTTACCCCGCCCGCCGGCAAGCCCAGAAGCCCCACACGGAACCTTGCGGGATTGCTCGCCGCAACCTACGGCGACGCCAACGCGGCACACCCGACTGGGCGTGACACCCTGCTATTCGCCGACCTCCGCAGTCCCCCCACCACCGCGCACTCGAGCGTTTCGGGCGCCGTCGCCCGTCGGTACGAATTGACTCGCCCGAATGCGGCCAAATGCTCGCCGTCGGCAGGAAGCGGTGACCGAGACGCGCTCATTATAGGCAGACATTTTCCTGAAAGTCGGTCCAGGTTGTCGTTCCGTCTTGCCGGCAGTTTAAGAGCCACTAGCAAAACGTTCCGCCCATCGGATCCTCGACCGTAAAAGAGCGGTGTCTAAACGGGGAAACGGCCTGTTGCTGAGGCGCGGCTCGGTTTTGTTAGGGCGCCTCGTTTGCCGAAGAATCGATTGCAAGCATCCGGCGTGGTGCTGTATGACGATTCACGATTCGACGGCGCCCCCACCGAGCCCGCACGCCAGTACGGGGTCGTCCCGCCACTTGCGCGGCCGGCTCTGATGGGGCGCGCCGCCGGTTTGTGAATTCCGACTTGGAACCACTCGGCGACGGCTCACTCCTATCCTCACGGCCGCGCCCCCGACGCCGCAGCCGCTTCGTCGGCGGCCACCTTGTCCGCTCGCGCCTCCAATTTGTCCAAGATGCGTTCAACCGCTCGGCGTGTCACGGCGTTCCTCTCACCACAGTTTTCCAGGTACAAGGTTGCGTAGCTCTTGGCGCGCTCCGGCTCGTACGTCGGCTTTTTTGAATCCGAATACAACTGCGCCAGACCTAACCAGCAATTGCAGCGCATGCCCTCAATGCCCTCCCGGTACCGGCTGTCCGTGTCAGCAGGCCACTTTTCACAGGCCTCCAGAAGCTGATTGTAAAGACGAATCGATTCGGACGGGTCGCGCCCGCGAGCGCGCACGGCGAGCTCTTCCATCAGCACCGCCCAAGTCAAGCCCTTGTAACGCTCTTCCGGTGTAGCCTCTTTTACCCAGTGCTCGACGCGCTCCCAATACTCGGGCCCACGTTCCGGCCAGGCACTGGACGCAAACAGCACAACATACGAGCCCATCGACCGTTTGCGTTCTTTCATGCCCGCCAATCGCTGTAATATTTCCTCCGCCCGACGGATTTCGCCGACCCGCGCAAGCAGTTCCATGGCAGAGGCCAGCTCACACTCCGCTTGCATCCACAGGCCCGCCGTCTGCGCTGCTTCCGCCGCCCGCAGGTGCACTTCCACGGCTTCGCGATGTTCGCCCCGCCCCCTGCGCAATTCCGCCTCGTAGGTCAGCCCTGTGAGATAACACTGCACTAACCGGGAACTCTGCCTGAAACTGTCCGGCGCCTTTTCGAATTCCTGCCGGAGTTCGACAAGACGCCTTAGAACCTGCTCCCGTTCCTCCGCCTTGGGCCCGTCGCCACACTCATAACGAACAAAGACCGCATCGTACCGGGCCCTCAGCTTGCTGACAGGACTGTCCTCCATCGCGGCGATCTCGTCGGCCAGCGCCACCGCCAGGTCGCACTTTCCCAGCGACATGTACATGTCCTGTAGATAGCCCTTAGCGGCCCAGATCGCTGCCAGATCCTTACTATTGCGCACGGCGGTTTCTAATCGATCGATCCATAGCGCATATTGCTCCTCGCCGGCGTTGCGTTCAACGATCACGGTCTTTTCGTACTCCTCCAGGAGACTTCGCAAGGCCGGATCGATCGGAAAAGGTGCGGGACCCGTTTGGCCAACGGTCGTTCCGCCAATAAACAGTGCTGCCACTAGCACCACAATAGCCGCTTTCGTGGACATTTTTCGACCCTTTCTCAAGAGGCTGCCAAGCAATTCACTCGCAACGCGGCGACTCCGACTCGACGTACATACTGGCCCATCTTGTCGAGGTAAGCCGGAATGTGCGCAGCTCTTCACACAAGTTGCAGAACCTCATTTCCGATCCAAAACACAAGCTTTGCGGCCACCAGTCTTCATACCAAGCGTATTCCGCGTAAGCGTTCACGCGCGCGTTTCGCCACACCGTCAGAACGCCCCGCATCCTGGTGCGGGTACAGGGGGGCAGGTCCGCGCTGGACACCAGCTCAAAGCAGCGCTGCGTTTCCCATTCGTACCCGAAAGAACCGCGGGCCGAGGCCCGGAGTGCAGACCGGATCAGGTGGGGCAAACTGATAGCGCCGCCCAGGTCGAAATGCCACCTGCGCGAATCGCACACACTCAGGCGCTGTTCGCAATGTACAAACGGAACCGCGTTAGGATTGCAGCAGTCCCGGCATCGGTCGCAACCGAGCCACGCACCCATTATGTCAGTCGGGTCGCCCCCATCAACAAGATCGCCCAGAAGGAGCCGACGTTGCAGGTGGAGTCTGTGAAAACAGTACCATGGCTCAATGACGGGCTCGCATTCGGGTCGGCAAGTGGCCTCTCGCTTGTCAACGAAATGGGGCACCCACCAGTTCGGATCGTAATCAGGCTGCCCCGCGCATTTTGCGGCCAAAAGTGCACACACCGCCCAAGTGCACACCAAAAGCCTGCGTTCCATTTTAGTCACCCTCCGACGCGTCGTCCGAAGCGGGCCAGGCGAGCCACGCTCGGAGACCACCAACACTCCCTTCGAACACGTTTTTAGCTTCTTCACCCAACCCACCGACGTCTGCGCGCATCCACGCAAGGAGTTCGCCGAGACTGGCACTACGTGCCACAGGCCGCCACGGCTCGACCGGCCGCATATACAGCCCGCCGTACGCCAGGGAATAGGCCTCCTCAATTGCATCGGGCTCGCCTTCGACGCGATACAGACTGATCGTGCCGTCGGCTTCCCGCGCGACCGCAAACGCCGACCCCCAGCCACGCTCATAGACAGCCCGTGCCACCGCGTACGCCAGCAAACGCGTGCCGTCGCGGGCCGGTTCCCAGCACGCCGCGCGCTCCACCTCCTCCCACGGCATCCGAAGCAGGCGCGGATCCGGGTGCGGACAGTTGGGATCAAACGGAACAGAGAGATCGTCGTCCTCCGACTCTAACACGACCGGCCCGGGTTCCAGTGCGCCGAATTCGTGCCGCGACACGTATTCCTCATTCGAAGGCGGACCAGCCGCCCATACGCCCGCCAGAATTGCCGCCCCAATTGCAGCCATGACAAGACGCTTGCCCCAATTCCACATGACGTGCTGTACGCTGCGGCCCTTCCAGACACTGAGACGTTGGACGCGTGGGAACTAACGCCTGACAGACGCGCCGAGCGCCCACATCGTTAACCATAAAGCCTACATCAATTGTCGTCAACTTGAAGTTGTTTTTTTCAACAACTTGCGGACAACGCCGAGGAGATAGGAAACGGGCGTTTGGGACGTTGACTTATGGTCGCATCGTGCGCGCGCACGGATGTCACGCCACTGAGTTGTGTACGGATTTGGGCGGGAAGCTTCGAGCTCGAAGCGTCTGCGGCCCGAACCCGCCGCCAACTGTTTTTCGTAGGCCTTGCTGGCACTTGAGCAATCGCGAAGAACGGCCAGCCCCGCGTCGGAGTGTGCGAACCATGAAACACGATTGAGTCGTCGGGCGTGCCGTATAATCCTCCGATCGTCATGGTCGGGTCGCGGTTTGACGTGGTGGTCATAGGTGCGGGGCATGCCGGCGCGGAAGCGGCGTGGGCGGCCGCCAATTTGGGAGCGCGCACCGCACTGATTACGCATTCCCGGGACGCCATCGGACGCATGTCCTGCAACCCGGCCATTGGCGGCATTGGCAAAGGCCAGATCGTCCGCGAGGTCGACGCGCTCGGCGGACTGATGGGCCTGGTCACCGACGAGGCAGGCATCCAGTTCCGCATGCTGAACCGCAGCAAAGGCCCCGCCGTCTGGGCCCCACGCGCCCAAGCCGACAGCCGGCTTTACAGTGCCGTCCTGCGGCGCTATCTCGAAAACTGCCCGAATTTGACGATCCACGAGGCGGGCGTCGATGAAATCCTGACCGAACCCGCGCCCGAACCCCAGAACACGCCCGGTTCCAGCGAGTCACAGCGCACGCCGACCGCCCGCTGGCAGCGCGTTGTCGGCGTTGTACTGAACGACGGTCATCGGATCGCCTGCGACGCCCTCGTGGTCGCCACCGGCACCTTCCTCCGCGGCCTGATGCACACCGGCCCGACGCGCACTCCCGGCGGGCGGATCGGCGAGGCTGCGGCGGACCGCCTTTCGGCTTCGCTGCAACGGCTGGGGCTGACGCTGGGCCGATTGAAGACCGGCACCCCGCCGCGCGTCGCCCGCGACAGCGTTGACTTCTCCCGGCTGCGTGAGCAGCCCGGCGACCCGGACCCGACACCGTTCTCGTTCATGACACCGAAAATCACTCAATCGCAGGTATGCTGCTGGCTTACCGCTACCAACCCGCAGGTACACGACTTGCTGCGCGCGAATCTGCACCGCGCTCCCCTGTACACTGGGCAGATCGAATCGGTCGGGCCGCGCTACTGTCCGAGCATCGAAACCAAGATCATGCGGTTCCCCGAAAAGGACCACCATCAAGTCTTCCTCGAACCGGAGGGCCACGACACTGACCGGATCTACCTGAACGGCGTAAGCACCTCTGTGCCGGTAGACGTCCAAGAGCGGATGGTCCATCTGATCGAGGGGCTTGAGCGCGCCCGGATCGTTCAGTGGGGCTATGCAGTCGAGTATGACTTCGTTCCGCCCGAGCAGATCGACGCGACCCTGATGGTCAAAGGCATCCATGGCCTGTTCCTCGCCGGACAGATCAACGGCACCAGCGGCTATGAGGAAGCCGCCGGGCAGGGAATTGTCGCCGGCATCAACGCGGGGCTGTTGTGCCGGGGCGACGCGCCGATCACGATCCGCCGCGATCAGGCGTATATCGGCGTCATGATTGACGACCTTGTAACCCGTGGTGTAACAGAGCCTTACCGGATGTTCACGTCGCGCGCCGAATATCGCATGCATCTGCGCTACGACAATGCCGACCAGCGGCTGACGCCTTTGGGACGTGCGATCGGTCTGGTGAGCGAGGATCGCTGGCGAAAGTTCCAGGAACAGCAGGCCCGGTACCAGGAACTACTCGGGCTTCTGTCCACGTTGCGCTTGGACGGCCGGTCTCTTGTTGAGTGGCTTCGCTGCCCGAACGAAGACGGGGAGCGATTTGCCGACACCTTCCCCGAGCTGGCCCCGTTCCGAACGGCCAGAGATCTTTGGGCTCGCGCTGTAGTTGCTGTTAAATACGACGGTTACATCAAAAGGCAGGAGCGCGAAATTGCGCGCTTTCGCGAGATGGAATCTTTGGAAATACCACGCCACTTGAACTACGACGCGATCCCGCATCTGCGAGCTGAGGCCCGGGAACGTCTTAACGCAATCCGTCCCACGAGCATCGGACAAGCCTCCAGGATCAGCGGAGTGCAACCTACTGACATATCACTTCTTATGGTTCATCTAGCAGCGATGAATCGTGCCTGACAGCGCCGACTGATTCTTGAACAGAGATAGACAGGCTTGGTGCTGCGACCTTGCTAAGTCATCATTTTTTGTTAGAATTGTTAATGTGGGCAATCTGGAAAAGATAAAGGCGCCAAGATGGCAAAAGAGGACAGAAAGGACGGCCGCGTTCCGCTAAAGCGGGTCTTCACAACCGGAGAAGTGGCGGAAATCTGTAAGCTGAGCCAGCAAACAATTATCCGCTGCTTCGATAGCGGTCGTCTGCACGGTTACCGCGTCCCCGGCTCGCGGTTCCGCCGCATTCCTCGTGAGGCCCTGATCCAGTTCATGAAGGAACACGGCATCCCCCTGGACCAGCTTGAGACGGGGAAGATTCGGGTGCTGGTCGTGGATGACGACCCGGCGATCGTCGAAATGCTCGTCGAGCTTCTGGAACGGGACGGCCGGTTCGAGGTCGAAACTGCCGCAACCGGTTTTGACGCCGGCATGAAAACGCGCGCGTTCCGTCCAGACGTTATCGTTCTGGACTACATGCTCCCGGACATCAACGGCAACGCGGTCTGCCGAAGCATCCGCAGCGACGAGTCCTTGCGCGACGTGCGCATCATCATCGTCTCCGGTGTCGTGGACCGCGAGCACGTGCAGAAGCTGCTCGAAGATGGAGCGGATGATTTCATTCAGAAGCCGTTCAGCATCGAGTACCTGGTGAACCGCATCGCCGAACTGGTGCACAGTGGAACGCGCGGCAGCCCCGCATGACAGGATCCGTCGCTGCGCCTGAAGCGATTTTCAATCACCTCGACAGCCTTCCGACGCTGTCGCAGGTCGTGGTGCGCCTCTTGCAGGTAACGGCGGACAGCGCCACCGGGGCCGCGGACGTTGTCCGGTTGCTGCGTGGGGACCAGTCGCTCACCGCTCGAATTCTGTCCCTGGCCAACTCGGCCGCTTACGGACTGCGATCGCCGGTCCACACCTTGGAACAGGCCGTACCGCTGCTCGGCTTCGCGACCGTCCGCAGCGTTATCCTGGCGACCACGGTCTTTGAGACCTTCGGCTTGCCGGACTCGACGCGGGCCCGAGCCTTTGACCGCGTGGAGTTCTGGAAACATGCCTTGGCAGTCGCCTGTTGCGCCCGACGGCTGGCCGGACTCCGGCCGGAAACGGTACCGCAACGCGAAGACGCATTTGTCGCCGGTCTGCTTCACGACCTGGGCAAGGTCGCCTTGGATGTTTTGTTCCCGAAGGCGTACGACCGCATCGCGGCGCACGCGGACAGCACGCGCGGGGACATCGCCGACAGCGAGCGGAGCACGCTGGGCATCGACCACACGGTAGCGGGCCGACGACTGGCCGAACGGTGGGGTCTGCCGCGCGAGTACCAGGAGGTAATCTGGCTTCATCATATGGTTGCCGACGCGCTGCCCGCGAGCGTTACACGACCGGGCCTGATTCAGCTCGTGCAACTGGCCGACACGATCGCCCGAGAGCAGCGGATCGGATACTCGGGAAACTACTGTTTCTACGAATACTCGTCTCAATTGGCGGAACGGCTGGGCGTCGATCCTGAACGGTTGAGCGAAGTGGGCGCCGGGCTGGCCGGCGATGTCGCCGAGCACGCGGCTTTGCTCGGCCTGGACCGCGAAACCTCCGACGCCATGTGCTTCAAAGCGATGATGCGTGCCAATGCGGAGCTCGGCCGGCTGAATGCGGAGCTGACCGCCCGAAATCGCCGCCTGGCGGCCGGAATGCGTTACTTCAAGGCGCTGGCCAGCTTCGAGGAGCGCCTTACAGACTGGTCGAATCCGCAGGCGGTTGTTTCGGCGATGGCCCACGCCGCCGCCCCAGCCTTGCAACGCTCACGCATCGTGGCGTTCGGAGTGCGCGAGGACGGCGCCGCCGTGGACATCACGTGGGCCGACACCGCCGCCGACGAAGCCGGCGACCTGACCCGCAGTGTGGGTGCGGCGCTGACCAATTGGTTGACCAGGCGTCAAGAAGCCGGCGACAGTCTCGTGCAGCCGGCTCCTCCGGCCTCGCGCGAGCTGATCGACGCCACGCCGCTGGCGCGCGATTCGGGCCCGCTATGGCTGCTGCCCGTCGCTCATCGTCAGCAGGTCGCCGGCGGCCTGCTGTACGTTTCGGAGTACGACGAGCGGGCGCGGCTGGCAGAAGAAGCGGACGAGCTACGTTCCTTTCTAGCGAGCCTGGGACTGGCCCTTGGACGGGCCCACGCGCAAGCAGCGGCCCGCCGACTCTCGGAAGATCTCGCCCAGGCCAACCGACGGCTTCAGCAGATGCAGGCCGAGCTGTTGCGCTCGCGAACGCTCGCGATGATTGCCGAGATGGCGGCCGGTGCGGGGCACGAGTTGAACAGTCCGCTGACCGTCATTTCCGGGCGGGCCCAGATGCTGGCCAGCACGCTCGAGGACCCGGAAGCGCAGCGCGCACTCAAAATGATTTCGGACAAAGCGCACGAATGCAGCGGCATCGTCCGGGAGCTGATGGACTTTGCCCGCCCCCCACCGGCCACGCTCGCTCCTGTCAATCTGGCGGAAATCCTGACCGAGCTGCGGTCCGAGTGGCTGGCGCGCACGGGGCGCCCGGCGTCTCAGATCCGCCTGGAAATGGAAGTCCCTCCGGGCGCGCCGCCGGCCGGCGCACCAATCGTCCTGGGCGACCGCGAGCAGCTCAAGACCGTCTTCCGGGAACTGCTCAGCAACGCGACTGACGCACTGGCCGAAGATGGCGGCAACATTGTCCTGCGTTGCCGACCGGCGGCCCGGCCCGATGCGCTGGAGGTCACCGTGGAGGACAACGGGTGCGGGATGTCCGCGGCGGTCCTGCAACGTGCCTTCGACCCCTTCTTCTCGCACCGGCGGGCCGGGCGCGGACGCGGGCTGGGGCTGCCGCGCGCGCACCGCATTATCGAAGCACACGCCGGGCATATCTGGCTCGAAAGCCGCGTGGACGAAGGCACGACGGCCCACGTGGTTCTCCCGCGGGCACCGCGGGCAGGGTGAGGTGGCCGGCGGCCTATGGTCTGCTCCGCGCGGACTGCGTATGCTACAAGCATGAGCCAAGCCCGAAGCGAGCCCACGTCGTACCGGACCGCCCTGGCAGTCGCCGGGCTGATGGGGGCGCTGGCGACAGGGTGTCAGCGCCAGGCCGAGGTAACGCTCTACCAACCTTTCGCGCCGCACGCCCAGCAGCAGTTGCAACTGATCGGGGACGGGGCGTACATCGTCAGCACCGGCGAGCAGCGGGCATGCCTGCTCACCTTCGCCCTGCCGGGGGCGCTGCGCGGCCCGCGGGCCTTCGTCATCTACGTGTGCGGGCCGGACGTCGATGGGCCGACGAAGGTGGATGCACAGGACCCGTCGGCGACGCGGGGCTTTCTGATTCAGGAAGTGGGCGCCCTGGCCGGACGTACAGATTTCTCCGAGGGCGCAGTGGTCTACCGGACGAGGCCTTTGCAACCCGGGTGGGTGGAAGTCGAGCTGGACGTGCGCTGCGAAGACGGCACAACGATCCGCGGCAAGGCCCTGGCCGAAAACGTGCCCAGCGAAGTCCGCGCTTTCGAGCGCCAGTATGCGGCGGACGTAACCTCCCTGATTCCAGCCGGCCCCCCGGCCGAGGGCCAGACGACACACAGTCGCGCGACCGCGCCCTAGGGGAGCGGGAGCGGCATGCTGCCGAGCACTGCCGCCAGTCAACCAGGGCGTGGGCAGAGCATCCGTCGGGCATAAACGTGAGGATACTCCGATGACAGCCGAAACCAGTAGCACAGTGCAATCCGTCGCGGCGTCGCCGCGCGTGGTCCGCGCTCCGCGCGGCACTGCTTTGTCGTGCAAGGGGTGGCAACAGGAAGCCGCCCTGCGCATGTTGATGAACAACCTCGACCCCGACGTGGCCGAGAAGCCGGACGAGCTGATCGTCTATGGCGGCAGCGGTAAGGCAGCCCGGAGCTGGGCCGATTTCGACCGCATCGTCGCCACGCTGCGGCGCCTGGAAAACGATGAAACGATGCTTGTGCAGTCCGGCCGGGCGGTCGGCGTCATCAAGACCCACCCCGACGCCCCGCGCGTGCTTATCAGCAACGCCATGCTGGTCCCGAAGTGGGCCACCTGGGAGGAGTTTCGCCGACTGGAAGCGCTCGGCCTGACCATGTACGGGCAGATGACCGCCGGCAGTTGGATCTATATCGGCACCCAGGGCATCCTCCAGGGCACTTACGAGACCTTCGCCGCCGCCGCTCGGAAGCACTTCGGCGGCTCGCTGAAAGGAAAGCTCGTGGTCAGCGGCGGCCTGGGCGGCATGGGCGGAGCCCAACCGCTGGCAGCCACGTTCAATGAGGCCGCCTGCCTGATCGCCGAGGTAGACCGCCATCGCATCGAGCGGCGTCTGGCGACGCGTTACCTCGACAAGATGACCGCCGACATCGACGAAGCGCTGAAATGGGTGCTGGACGCCAAGAAAAGCGGCACGCCCCTGTCCGTCGGCTGGCTCGGCAACGCCGCCGACCTGCTCCAGATTCTGATCGACCGCAATATCACGCCGGACGTGCTGACCGATCAGACCTCGGCCCACGATCCGCTGAACGGCTATGTGCCGAACGGGATGACGTATGAGCAGGCGCTGGCGTTGCGGCACAGCGACCCGGAGCAGTACGTGAAGGCGGCGTTCCGCACGATGGCCGACCACATGCGGGCGATGCTGGAGCTGAAGCGGCGCGGGGCGATCACGTTCGACTACGGCAACAACCTCCGCGGCCACGCCCAGCAGGCCGGCGTCGCCAACGCGTTTGACGTTCCCGGCTTCGTCCCCGAGTACATCCGCCCGCTGTTCTGCGAAGGCTCGGGGCCGTTCCGCTGGTGTGCCCTGTCCGGCGACCCGGCGGACATCCGGGCGACGGACGAAGCCGTGCTCGAGACGTTCCCTGAGGAAGAGCATCTGTGCCGCTGGATCCGGCTGGCTGGCGAGCGCGTCGCGTTTCAGGGGTTGCCGGCGCGTATCTGCTGGCTGAAGTACGGTCAGCGGGCGAAGATGGGTCGCGTGTTCAACGACCTGGTGCGCACGGGAAAGGTGAAGGCCCCGATCGTCATCGGCCGCGACCACCTCGATTGCGGCTCCGTAGCCAGTCCGAACCGCGAAACGGAAGGGATGAAGGACGGCTCCGATGCCATCGCCGACTGGCCGATGCTCAACGCGCTGGCCAACACAGCCTGCGGGGCGACGTGGGTTTCGATACACCATGGCGGCGGGGTGGGCATCGGCTATTCGCTCCATGCCGGCATGGTCATCGTTGCGGACGGGACGAAAGAGGCTGAAGCGCGGCTGGAGCGCGTCCTCACCGCCGACCCGGCTACCGGCATCATGCGCCACGCGGATGCGGGGTATGAGCTGGCCATCAGCGTGGCGCGGGCCACGGGCGTCGATGTGCCGAAGCTCTCCGCTCGCAGGTAGAGCGCCGCCGGGGCGACGTCACGCCATCACGCCCGTCGGGCCGCCAGCTCTTCGGCGTACGCGCGGAACGCCTCCAGCAGTCGCCGATGGCGCCGCTGGCGGACACCGAACCCCAGGCGATCCATCTCGGCCTCGGCGTCCGCCGGCGTGAGCCCGTCAAAACGGACGCGGTACAAAGCGCAGAACAACAGCGTCCGCTGCTGGCCCAGCCGACAGTGCACCAGCACCGGCCGCCGCGCCGGGTCCGCGCATAAGGAGAGAAACTGCTCGACCTGCTGGCGGGTCGGCGGATTCTTGTGGTTGCAGGGAATCGTGTGGAACGCCACCCCGCACGCCGCGCACACCGCACGCTCCGCTTCCTCCCACGCGTCCGGATCGTCGGCCGTCCGCAGGCCGCGCAGGCTGACCACCGTGCGCAGCCCGAAGCGCCCGATGAGTTCGCGGAGCTGCTCGGGCGTCGGCTGCCCACAGCGATAGAGCACACCCTCCGCCACGGTACCCAAGTGCTCCAAACCGTCGTAGGGAGTGCGAAACAGACGCCGGAGAAAACGCGGAACGTTCAACCCGTAGCCTCGTGGGCGAGGAACCGCGCCCCGTTCGAACGCGCGCCGCCCAGAAGCCGGGAAACATCGCGGCTGGGCAGCCACTACGGGCGGGCGACGATCTGGAAGGTCGCGCGGTTCTCCGCCACTTTCTGCCCCAGTTTATCCACGACCGTGACTTTCGCCACGTACTGCCCGGGGGAAAGCGAGGCCGGCAGGCGCACCAGCCGGGGAATGAAACAGTCGTGCCGCAGATTCCGGCAGCGGTCGGTGATATCTGTATCCTTCAGCTCCAGCACCACGTCCCCGGAGTGGGACAGCAGTGTGGTGGTGAGATCAAAACGTGTGTAGTAAAACCCGTCGTCGCGCTGCTCGCTGACGAAATCCCGCACCTCGCAGTACAGCACGAACTCGGCCCCGCCGGCCACAAACCGCGGCGGGTCGATCACATCGTACTGCCCATAGCTGCGAACGCTGCTACAGATGCGAACGACCGGCACGCTCAGGTCGCTCAGCTTGCGCAGCGCCTCCTGCAACCGCGCCAGCTCCTGCCCCGCCGCGCTGGCCGCAGCCGCCAGATCGCCTGCGTGACTCTCCCGGATCGCGATCAACGCCTCGATGAAGCGGCCAGCCAGCTCCTGCTGCTCCGCCGTCACCAGCGACAACGGCGCCCGCGCCTCCTCGTACTGCCCGGCCAGCACGCGCAACACACGCAGGTCGAGCTGCTCACGAAATGAAGCCTGCTCCGGCAGCGGGACCTGATCCAGGAACTCGCGCAGCGACAACGGCGCCCGCCGCGCTACCGCCGCTGCGTTCACGCCCGGAGTGACGTCATCGGGCGGCGCAGTTTCAAAGCCGGGGGCCGACCGGATAACGACGGCTGTCACGGCCGGGGGCGCCGGAGGTATGGCCTTAGCCGGTTGCGTCGCCAAACTCTGATTCGCGTCCTCCGCCGCCGGGGTAGCCGACACAGCCGGCGCAGATTCCACCGGTTGCGTTTGCGGCACCGGCGTTCTCTGGAAGCGCTGGTCCGCGGCATGTTGGTACACCGCGCCGGCCGAATCAGCACGTTCGCGCAGGGCCCGCCGCTGCGCTGCGGTCTCGACGGACTCGATGAACCGGGAAATGGAGTTCGTCAGGTCGTCCGTCGTTTCGTCGCTATCTGCTGGGGTGGGGCTCTGAACCACCTGCGGCGGTTCGGGAACCTGCGTGGTGGAATCCTCCTTGGGGCGTGCCGTGGGCGACGGGCCCTCAACCGCGGCACAACCGCCGCAGACCAAGAGAAGGATCGACCACACGACCCCCGACGTGCGTTTCGCGTCCATGCGCAGCTCCGGTCGACGTCAATCGGGCAGGCCGGCCGCCAGTTCCACCAGCAGCCGCTCCACCCCCTGCTCTATCGACCGGGCGCCCGATTTGGCTTGGGCGTCCAATTCCGCCAAGGCGGCGAGAAACGACCGCGCCCGTTTCGGCGGAACGCGATGAAGAATCGTCTCCAACTCTTGGTGCCGCCCCCACATGGCCAACTTCGGCGCCACTTCGTAAGGCGTGGCGCCGTCGGCGACCAGCCGATGCGCAGCCAGCCAGCGGCGGGCGACAAATGCCAGTCCCCCAATCGCCCGGTACCGCGCATCGGGATCGGTTTCGAGCACCTGACGCCAGAGGCGCAATGAGTCGGTCAGTCGCCCGAGCGCGGCCGACTCCGCCGCTGCGAAGACCTTCTCTTCGCGCGTCTGTCCGACGAGCTCGCTTACATCCTCCGCAGTAACCGTGCGGCGGTCACCGACGTACAGGCACAGCTTCTCGACTTCGCCGGCCAGAAGCCCGGCGTCGGGGCCAATCAAGTCGATCAGGCGTGCTGCCGCGTCTGGGTCCAGACGCTTGCCGTGCGCCGCGGCCTGGGCCGCGACATACTCCGCGACGGCGCGACCGGTCAGTTTTCCGCACTCAATCAGTTGCGCTCCGGCCGCCACTGCGGCCTTATGCAGCCGAGTGGTCTTCGGAAAGCTCCGGCACTCCAACACGAGTACGCCGGTCGGCGAGGGGGCGGCGACATACTTTTCCAATCGCTCGCGGTGGGCGCTGATGAAACCGTCGGCGTCGCGGATCACGACAACGCGCCGCTCGGCCAGAAAGGGTAAGGTCGCCAGGTCTTCGAGGACCGTACGGATCGTCGGGCCGCCCTGCTCGGCTGTTCGGTTGCCTTCGTACACGTTCAGTGCCAGCGTGCGGTCCACCCCCGGTGGCAGCAAAGTATCCAGCGTGCGCTGGAGGGCCGCTTCCTTGAGGTGTTGCTCTTCGCCGAAAATGACAACCAGCGGCGCAACCGGACTGGTTTGCGGCTTCGCACGCGGCCGGCCTACGGCCGACGTGCCGGACGACCGAAGTACTCCAGCCGGCGGCGGGCCTTGGCCCGTAGCTCCTCGTCCGCGCCGGGAATGCTCAGCACCTTTTCCCACGCTTCCAGCGCCTCGCCGCTGTTGCCGACCCGGTGCGCCATATCGCCGAGCCGCAGCCAGTGCACACCGGACTCCGGATGCATCTGCAACAGCGCGCGCAGATGCACGCGCGCGTCAGCGTACCGTCTTCGCGCTGCATCGACCAGCGCCAGTCCGTCCAGAGCGGACAGGTGGTCGGGCCGCAGGTGCACGGCCTGAGCGAAGCGCGCGTCGGCCTCGTCATACCGCTCAAGACGGACCAGGACGTGCCCCAACTCTGCAAGTGTATCCACGTCGTCCGGAGCCAACCGGAGTGCGTCCTCCAAGCGGGCGACCGCCAGCGAATAACGACCTGTCGAGATGAATGCCGTCGCCAGCTCCCGCAGTCGCCGCAGGTCCGCACGTTGGGTGCCCGACAAAACCGGCTGGCTCGCTGCGGCGCCCCCGGTCCCCGGGGGACCAAGCGGTTCCAGCTCGACAGGTCTAACCGGGTCGATCGTCACGGCCGTAACGCCCGGCTCAGCCGTCGGCCGCGAGGTCGGCGCGCAACGATCCTGGCCTTGCGCCGAAGTCTGCGGATGGGCAGGTGGAATCACCACGGCGCGAATCTCGTCGGCCGCCTGATTGCCCGCCAAGTCCGTCACCACGACCCGCAGATCCGCGCGCTCCGGGAACCCGGCCGGCACCCGCCAGGTAACGGTCCCGCTGGCCGCCTCCGCCGGACCCCCATCGCGCCACGGGGAACCGTCCGTCCGATAGAACACGCGTACCGCCGTCTCGGACAAGTGTTCTTCCACCAGCGAGGCGTCGAAGACCACCCGGCGGCAGCCGCCGACCGACTCGGGGCGCGCCCCGTGAATCTGCAACAGCGGCGGCAGTGTATCCACGATCACGCTGGCAGCCGGCACACAGCCCGGTTGTGGCGGCGCCGCGGACGCCCCCGCCGAGCTGCACAACACGAGGTAAAAGTCGTACCGACCATCGGCCGGCGCGGTGTACTTGAGCGTGTGGCCGGCGACCCGCGCTGCGTCCGCCTTGGACCACGTGCGGCCGCTGTCTCTCGAAACCCACAGTTGTGCGATAGCGTCGTCGGCGGGCTGGGAGACTTGAAACTCGATAATCACTTCACGTGTGGCGACATAAGTCGGGCTGCCACCATGCAACGGCCCCGCCAGCGATAGAACAGCGGCCAAGCATCCGTACCGCGACCGCATCATAAGCAGCCTGAACCTCACACCAGCGCCCGACGGCACACTCGAGCCTGAGGCGCGGCCGGTCGACGCCGCAGACGGCCCCGCAGGCGGTCTGTCTTCCAGGTCGACCGACCCCGCAGCGCCTATCGGCCACTGCGCCAGCCGGGCTCGCACGTGCAGCGCCGCAGCGCGGCCGCTGCGCCGACATCCGGTCCGATCGGCAGGGATTGCGCCGCACGGCCCGGACTGACCGCTGGCCCCTACAATGTCGCGACGGGCGACGGAGGACGACATGGGCTTGCCTTGGCGCAGCAAACACCAGTGGCGGCGCACACGTGGAGGTCGTGCGCTGTCTGCGGTCGCGCCGGCCATCCTGGTGGCGACGCTCCTCACGGGGAGTGGCCCGGCCACCTGCGAGGTGCTCACGTACGTGCTGCGCCCTGTGCCGACCGAACGCCGACTGAATGTCGAGCTGAGCTGGGAAACCCGCGACCGCTCCACATCCGTGCTGTGCGTTTCCCGGCAATGGGGTAGCGTACCCGACGTACCGGCACTGTTGCGGAACGTGCAGGTCGCGGGCGGCAGCGCGGTCCGCCGGGAAAACGAAGCGTGGATCATCACTCACCCGCGCGGCGCGACGCTGCGCTGCCGCTATGTCGTCGATCCTGGTGGTCGAACGTTCGAAGACTGGAATGCAGTTCACCATCCGATCACGACCGAAACGGTTTTCCATGGTATCGGGACGACATTTCTGCTCGCCCCTCGACCCGGAGACGGACGGGCCCCGGAAGAGTACGACGTCATCCTGCGGTGGGAACTGCCGGCCAGGTGGCAGGGCGCGTGCTCCTGGGGTGTCGGGCGTCATGTCGGGGCGCGTTTGGCGGCGGACGACCTGCGACACGCCGTTTACCTCGCCGGACCACTCGATGTGCAGGTCGAACGTCTGGTCGGCGGAGGCGAGGTCACGGTCGTGATGCCCGACGAATTCGCCTTCAACGTGGGCGAGTTCGCCGAACGGGCCGCCCGGCTGATCTCGGATCAATGCGCGTTCCTGGAGGAAACCCGCTTTCCCCCGTTCGTCGTGACCGCGATTCCGGTGGGAACGCCGGTCCGGGGCGGCGTCGCCAACCTTGCGGGCACGGGCCTCTACCGGAGCCTCGCACTGTTCTTGACCCCCGGGGCAACACTCACGGACGGCGTCGAACACCTGCTGGCGCACGAGGTCTTTCACTTCTGGAACGGCCGTGTGCTGAAGTGCGAACCGCCGGAGGAAGTCACATACTGGTTCTCCGAAGGGCTCACCGACTACTACGCTTTGCGCATTCTGTTCGAAGCGGGGCGCTGGGACGCCGCCACCTACGCCCGCTGGATCAACCGTCACCTGCGGGCCTACGCCGCCAACCCGGCGCGGAATGCGACCAACGACCAGATTCGCGCAGCGTTCTGGAAAGAACGGGACACGGTGGGCGAGGTCCCGTACCAGCGCGGGCTGCTTCTCGGCCTGCGCTGGCACCGGATCGCACGCGATCGCGGGATTTCCGACGGACTGGACCGACTCTTCCGTAACCTCGTCGAGCGCGGTCGCAGCGGAGAGTTCAGACTGTCCAACGCTGCAATCCGCGACGCCGGCGTCCGCCTGCTCGGTGATTGGTTCGGTGCGGAGTTCGACCGCTATGTGGTGCGCGCCGCGACGGTCGACGTGCCGCCGGACGCGCTAGCTCCCCGCCTGGCGGGCCACGTGATGCCCGTGTACAGCTTCGAGCTCGGTTTCGACCGGGCGCGCTCGCTCCAGGACAGACGCGTCCGCGGCCTGCGGCCCGGTTCCGCAGCGGAACGCGCCGGCCTGCGCGAGGACGATGAGCTGGTCGGGTGGAGCATCGGCGGCGAAGCGGATCAGCCGGTCGAACTGCGCGTCCGCCGCGCTGGCCAGATCGAAATCATCACCTATCTGCCGCAGGGCCGCCGGAGCGACGTGCTTCAGTTTCAGCCGGCCGACGAAGCACCTGCTCCATAGCGCAGAACAACGGCGTGTGCACGCACGTCCTTTGCGCGCCACGGCGACCATCCCCCGCAAGCGGGTGTGCGCAGCCACCGGCCATCGGAGCGCCGGCTGCGCCAGAGGCGGCAACGCAGCACCAGACGATGACGAAGGTACGACGGACAAACAGCGTCGCGTGGTCAGGGCAGGCGAAACGCGTGCAGCGCGCTCGTTTCGACGAGGACGACGTATTCCTCCGTCCAGAGTGTGGCGCGCGGCGCCGCGTGCGACGCTAGAGAAAAAAGGTCAACGTCCGCCGTACTTTCTGTCGGGCCGCTTTCGGGTTGCATCGTCAGCCTGACCCGCACCAGTCGCAGCGGTGCGCCCGTGTCAGCGGCGTCACGAAACAAGACCCATAGCTGCTTATCGCGGAGTTCCCAGGAAACCAGCCGCGCCGCGAGCGGAGCATCCCACCGGGCGTCGATGCGCCCGGTCAGCACGGAGCCGACGATCACCCCCTCGCCGTACACCGCCACGAACTGATCGCCGCGCAGGCCGACGCTCTCCACGTCTGAGGTCTGCCCGACGGCGACGTGCTGGCTCCATACGCACCGCCCGCTGGACAGGTCATACGCGTGGAGGTGCGGCCCGCCGGCCACAATCAGCCGCGGGCCATCCGGCGCCTCGTTACAGGGCGCACTGGCCGGCATAGTGGCGGGGTAAGAAGTCGGCTCGTACAACGCCGTCGCCGCCGCCCGCACGCGTGAGACCTCAAGACTGAAAGCCCGCGGCGGGCCGTGGTGCGGCTGAATGAAAACCTGCGGCGGCGTGAGCAGGATGAGCTGATGGTCGGTCAAGCGGCACCAGATCGGCCAACCGCCGGGCACGGCCGTGGCAGCGGCCACCGGCGGGGTCTTGCTGAGATCAAGGAATATCGCCCGCAACCGGTCAGCCGTCCCTGCAAGGATGACTGCAGCCGGTCCGCTCACGAGCAGGCGTGCGGTACGCAAGGGCCCCACGTCAACCCGCCAGCGTTCGCGGCCGTCGGACGCGTCCAGAAGCCGCACGCCGCCGTCGCTGTCGACGACCAGCAGGCCCTCTGGCGTGGCGGCGGCGCCTACGCGGCGACGGAGTTGCTCCGGATCACCAGGGTAGTCGTCGGTTTTCGGTGCCTGACCGGACTGCCACTTCACGCCGGCCGGCGGAGTGACCCGCAGCGCATACAACGCGTGGCGGTCGAAGCAGTACATGGTATCCGCGGGTGCGCCGTCCGCGTCGGCCGGACGTACGCCGCGACCGGCAGCGAGCGGCGCCGGCAATAGCGCCTTTCCGGTGCCCGGCTCGACCAAGTGCAGGTGCCCAACGGCGGTTGCCACGAGCAAGGCCGGCTCGCTGGGCGGCCCGACAACCTGGACCCACTCGATCGCTGCGGGAAACGACGCGCTCCACGCGGGCGGCAGATCTTGGCCGGCACCCTGTCCGACATCGACCGTTGCTGCCGCCAGCAACACGCTGCGCACCCACGCCCCGCATCGGTCATCAGGATTGCGGCGTGCACCGGGCATCCGGAACATAGCAAGAGCCACCTCGAACGCCCCCAAACGCCCAACGGAATCAGCCGCGTGCGGCGACAACCCGCTCAGCCGCAGCCGACAGATACTCATATGCCCGGCGGCGGGCCTCGGCACCCGAAATGTCCGGCGGAGAAATGACGACGATCTCCTCCAGGCCGATGGCGGCTGCCAGCTCGGTGAGCGTCTGACCGGGCGGCACACGGACCATGCCCGCGAAAGCGACCGTCGGCACACCGGCCTGACGCGCGAGCCGCGCGACACCGGCGACAACTTTGCCGCCGATGGTCTGCTCGTCGATGCACCCCTCGCCGGTCAGGCAGAGCTGCGCGTCCTTCAGCTTGTCGGGCAGGTCCACGTACCGCGCTATCGTGTCGAAGCCGGGTTGCAGTCGAGCACCCAAGGCGGCCGCCAGTCCCGCTGGCAGGCCCCCCGCAGCACCGCCGTGCGGCACAGAGCGCACGTCGCGCCTGCAGCAGCGCTGGAGCACGTCGGCCCAGTGTGCCAGACCGCGTTCGAGCTGTGCGACGGCCGCGGCCGACGCCCCTTTTTGCGGGCCGAACACGGGCGCCGCCCCGCGCGGTCCCAGCAGCGGATTGTCCACGTCACAAAGCACTTCCATCACTGCGGCGGGCCGGGACGACGGCGGGCGAATCTCGGCGATGGTCTCCAGCAGGCCGCCGGTGATCGCCCGCGTAATCCGCTGTCCACGTGCATCCAGGAACTCCCAACCCAGGGCCTGAAGGCAGCCGGCGCCGCCGTCCACGGTGGCGGATCCGCCGACGCACAGCAGGATCTGCCCGCAGCCGGCCGCCAGCGCCGCATGCAGCAGTTCGCCTGTGCCGTAGCTGGTAGTGCGCAGGGGATCGCGTTCCGCAGGTGCCAGACAGCGCAGTCCGGAGGCCGCCGCCATCTCGACAATGGCCAAGGCGCGCGATGGATCGTGGTACCACGCCGCGGCGTGCTGGCGGCCGAGCGGGTCCGCGACCGAAGCCACGTGCCGCCGGGCGTCGAGGGCGACTGCGATCACGTCGGCCGACCCCTCGCCCCCGTCGGCCAGCGGACAGCACTGGAGAACGGCGTCCGGTCTGGCGCGCCGGGCGCCGGTGGCCAACGCATCGGCAGCCTGCGACTGCGTCAGCGCGTCTTTGAACTTGTCGGGAGCGATGAGGACTTTCACTGGAGCGCCTGTTCCGGTTCCTCCTCACGGGAAGGACGCGAAATCATGATGCCGCGCCGCGACGGGGCGCGCAGGAATTCCACCAGCCGCTGCCCGGGGTCGGTGCGGACCATCTGGGCGATCTGTTCGACGGCCTGCTGAAAAGGCAATCCGGAGCGACAAAGAAGCTGGTACGCACGGCGGATCTCCTGGCGCTCCGCGGCGCTGAAGCCGGCGCGGCGAAGTCCCACCACGTTTGGGCCGACGAGGTAGTTGCGCTCGATCACCATCATGAAAGGCGGTACGTCTGTGCCGACGCGGGTGCCCCCGCCGATCATCGCGAGTTCCCCGATGCGGACGAACTGGTGCACGACGACGTTGCCGCTGATGAACGCGCGGTCACCGACCTGCACATGTCCGGAAATGAGGGCGCCGTTGGCGATGATGACCTGGTTGCCGACCTGCGCATTGTGGGCGACGTGTCCGTTGGCCATGATGAAACAGCGCTGGCCGATGACCGTGGTGCTGCCCGGGAGGGTCCCGCGATGGATGGTGGCGTGTTCACGGATGATGGTCTCGTCGCCGACCTGCGTGAAGCTCGGTTCGCCACCCCACTTGACGTCCTGCGGATGATGTCCCACCACGGCGAACGGGTGAATCTGGCAGCGTTGACCGAGCGTCGTGCCCTCCGAAATGTACGCGTGCGGATAGACGCGCGTCCCGGCGCCGACCCGCACGTTCCGTTCGATGACGACCCAGGCGCCGATTTCCGCAGCGGGGTCGATCTGGGCAGACACGTCCACGACGGCCGTCGGGTGAATCGGCATAGAGCTACTTCTTCTCCTCCGGCGTTGCAGTGAACTGGTCCAGAATGGCGGCCTTCTGCAACGCCTGATCGAGCAGCGCTTTCATCTGTCGGACCGCCTCCCGCATCCCGACGAACACGGCGCGGGCCACGATGCTGTGACCGATGTTGAACTCCTCGAAGCCGCCCAGGGCAGCCACGGGTTCGACGTTGCGGTAGGTCAGTCCGTGGCCGGCGTGGACCGTCAGACCGCAGTCCCAGCCGAGTTCCAACGCCGTGACCAGCTCTTCCAGAGCGGCGTCGCGGGCGGCCTCGTCCTTCGCATGCGCGTATCCGCCGGTCCACAGTTCGACCGCCTTGAAACCACACTCGGCCGCCGCCAACACCTGGTCCCGCACGGGAACGACGAACGCACTCGTGATGATTCCGGCGTCATTCAGTCGGCGGACGACCGGTGTGATCCGTCGGCGTCCCCGCACCACGTCCAGCCCCCCTTCGGTCGTCAGCTCCTGACGACGCTCCGGAACCAACGTGCACTGCTGCGGGCGTAACCGCAGCGCGATCCGCACGATCTCCGGAGCGATCGACATCTCCATGTTCAGCTTCGTAGCCACCGTCTGACGCAGCCGCTCCGCGTCGCGATCGTTGATGTGGCGGCGGTCCTCCCGCAGATGAAAGGTGATGCCGTCGGCACCCCCGAGTTCCGCTTCGACGGCCGCCCAGACGGGGTCCGGCTCGTCCGCCCGCCGGGCCTGGCGAACGGTGGCCACGTGGTCGATGTTCACGCCGAGTTTGTTCATGGACTGCGCACTCCCGCTTGCGGCCGGTCATGATAGCAGCGCCAGAGCGCGGCCGGCCAGTCCGCAGGGCGGCAACACGCGAGGTCAGCTCGCCATCCAAGTCCGCGTACAGCCGTCGTAGCCTTTCACGCTGACTGGCGCGCCCGATGGGGAGGCGGAGTTGTCGAGTGCGAGCTCGGGCGACACAGACGAAGCATCTGGCGTCGCGGTCGCCCGCTGCGCGACCAGGCGCTCCCAGTGCTTCTCATTGAAGATGCAGCCCGGATCCCCCGCATTGACCGCCCCGAAATAGCCATCCGCCCGCGCCCGACACCCACCGCAGTAATTCTTGAACTTGCACACCTCGCAATGGTGCGTGAGTCGGCTGCGATCGCAGAGCAGCGCGCGGAACGCATTGTGTCGGAAGATATCCGCGAAGCGGCGTCGGCGAATGTTCCCCATCACGCGGTGCGGCATATAGACGCAGGGGGTGACATTGCCGTTCGGCTCCAGGCAGACATACGTACGGCCGGCACCGCAGCCGCCGAGATACCGGGCGATCACCTTGGCCTTCAGGCCGCTGCCGGCACCGCAATGGGAGCAGGTCTGACGGCCGTCGAGCGGAGCACTGGTCAGGCAGACACGCCCGAGCTGGGGCGCTGTGGAAATGACGCCGATCCGCCGCGACTGCATCCACTCGTTAAGCGTTTCCAGCAGCCACTGGCGCTGGCGGGGTGTCAGGTCGCCGTCGATCATCTCGAGGCCGCGGCCTACGGGAATAAAGTTGAAGTAAGCGAAACAGCCGGCCCCGATATCGCGTGCGAAGTGCAGCATGTCCAGCACTTCGTCGAAGTTCCCCTGGTGGACGCACATCGCCAGCCCCAGGCGCAGACCGGGCTGCTGTACCACATAGCGCATGCCCCGCACGGTGCGATGCCACATCCCCGGCTGACCCCGGAACGCGTCGTGCCGCTCGGGACGCACCGAATCCAGCGAAATCTCCACGTACTTGACGCCGGCCGCGGCCAGTTCCGCCGCCAGCCGCGGCGTCATGGTCGTCCCATTCGTGGCCAGACTGGCGTGAATTCCGTGCTGCTGACAGCGGCGGAGGACCGGCAGGAGGTCGGGCGAGATCGTCGGCTCGCCACCGGCAAACGAGATCATGGGTACGTACTGCTCGGCGAGCTGGTCCACCAGCTCTAGCTTCTCGGCCAGCGTCAACTCGTCGGCCAGCGGCTGATGCGCACTGTCCTGATAGCAGTGGCGACAGCTCAAGTTGCAGCGATTCGTGAAGTTCCAGACGATCAGCAGCGGCGCGACGAACTGCTGGGGGACCGTCAGGCCGAACTCGGCCACGCTGCGGGCGGTCGCCACCAGGCCGCGCACCGTCGGCCGATGCTCGCTGATCTTCTGCCGCACCGTCTCACGCGGCACACTGCCCCGCATGCGGTCAATGAACTTGTGCACCGGCCAATAGAGGATGCGCTGCGCCAGCGGGGCGCGCGGGTCGGCGTACGACTCCAGAATCTCCTCGATGATGGTGCGGCGGCCCGGTCGCGGGCGAGCGATATAACCTAGCAGGCGCTGCACGAAACGGCGCGCCAGCCAGTCCTCCAACGGGTGATGGTAATTCAGGTCCGCAAACGCGGCGTGGCCATTGCCGCCCAGGTGCGGCGAACAGGCCACGGCCCGCGCGGACGAGATGTACCCGTCGTCGGTTCGGGCCGGGCTCTTGTCAGGATTGTCCGAAGTCGCACCGCAGTCGTAATAGCGCTTGGCGAGTCGCCGAGCAGTGGTGTGGGCCGCGGTCTCCGTCCGACTATCGAATTCCGCCGGCCCTGGCGCCGGCGCACCAAGATTCTCCATCACGCGCTCCTCTTCTGACTTCCGACATCGGCCCGCGCGTCTGGTTAGGGCGAGTATACGAGCGCGGCTCACGACGTGCGAGCAGCGCCCCCGAACGTTTCTCAGAACTTGGGTCGCCCCTGGCGCCGCGTCCGGCCACTGCACGGCGCAGCCCCGGCGCCGCAAGCCTGCGGCATAAATTCGGGAGACGGAGGGCCACAAAACTCTTGACTGCGACCATCCGACACACTATTTTGCGAGTGGTGTTCGGATCATTTTAATCCCAATTCCGTGGAGAACCACATGAAACCGCCCTGGAGTTCACCTCGGTCGCGCACGCGCTTCTGTGTGACTCTCGCCGTGTTGTGCCTGGTCGTCAGCACCCGCGCGGCAACTGTGGGCGTACCGCTCGGCTCGGATGCGCCGCCCGAAGTGTTGGGCGGAATCCCGGTCATCGCGTTCCCGCCCGATCTGGTACGTGGTTACCAACCGAGTCTTTTCATGGACGTGGACAATGCCCCTGGGCACCTGGGAAGTGTCCAGTTCGGGGCCCTGCACAATCACCGCCGCGTCGGCGAGGGCTGGAACACGTGGAGTCACGGATACGCGGGGGACGTGTACTACACGAACGGTGCCCTGAGTTCCACCCTCACGCTGCCCGCTGGCACGCGGGCGTTCATTTTCTACGTGGGAGTGGAGTCGCCAGCGCCGGTACCGGTAACGGCCGTAACCGACGACGGCATCTTGATTCGACAGGAAGTGAGCACTGCCAGCGGCTTTGGCTTCTACGGAACAGAAGGCACCACGATCCGATCTATCACCATCACCGCGCCCGTGCCCTTCGCGGTGGGTGAATTCGCGCAGTCCACGCCGCCCCCAGAGTTGCACGTCACCTTGACACCGCTGGGCAATTGTTGCTGGAAGTTCGACCTGGGACAGTACGCAGGTGTCACCGGCGACATTACGGAGATTACGGTGCAGGTCAATACTCCCGGCGTGTCGATCGTGAGCGCCGGACCCGCTTGCGGTTCCGGCCCCGCCCCAAGCGTTACCCCCACCTCCGTCGTGTGGCAAGTTCCCACCGGTCTGGTCGCCACCTACCCCAACTACGCCCCGACATGCGCGGTACAAATCTGTTTCCAGGCACCGGCTGGACAGGTCATCTCGCTCACCTTCACTGGCAGCGGCGGCGCTGGGGGTGGCGGAGGCGGTGAGCCGCCGCCGGGAGGCGGGTCGCCACCGGGACTGACGCAAAACGTCGAACTGGAAGGCCCCGGCTGTTCGCAAGGGCCTCAGTATCCGACCGGCTGCAACTATCTTTACACGCTGGATGCCGACTTCGACAAAGGCACGCTTCTGAGTGTCAACCACGACAGTCCGAACAACGATCAGTTGCAGATCAACAACCCCTCACGCCCATTGCCGTACCTCATTGTGGCCGCGTCTGGGCGTGGCACCCTGATTCGCATCGACGTGAATACGGGGCAAGTTTTGGGCGAGTACCTGTCTGCACCGGTCGCGAACCCGGACTACGGCCGCAATCCCTCTCGCACCACGGTCGACCTTTACGGGAACGCGTGGGCGGGGAACCGTGACCAGGCCGCCCCCGGCTCGGTCGTCAAAATCGGTCTATGTGTCGGGGGCGTGCGCGGCAACCGCACCGGGACACCAGGCAACTACGTGTTCACTCCGGACCCAAACGGCCACTATGTTCTGAACCCAAGTTACAGCACGTGCATCGACCGGGACGGTGACGGGCTGATCAAGACGTCGCGCGGTTTGGGCGACATCCTGCCCTGGACCAACGTTACCGACGGCGACGGCGGCGGCATCTCCGGCCCCAATGCCCTGGGTGGTCCGGCACTGGTACAAGATGCCGAAGACGAAGCGATTCTCATCTTCCAGCGTGTCAACGGCGGCGGCGTGCGCTCCATCCAGGTCGACGAAAACAACGACGTCTGGGTCGGTGCCAACTCGAACCACATGTTCGACAAACTCGACGGCAACACCGGCGCCATCCTGGCAACCGTGACTGCCACGTGCGGCGGCTACGGCGGCCTGATCAACTGCGATGGCAAAGTGTGGTCCTCCGAGGTGGACCCAAACAGCCTGTGGTACTACGACCCGGTCAGCACCTTCCAAACCTGCTTGAACATCCCCTCGTCGTACGGTCTGGGCGTTGACAATTCGGGCTTCATCTGGAACACGTCGTTCGCGTTTGGCCTGGTGTATCGCATCAACCCGGCCACGTTGACGGTGGTGGGCGGATTTCCTGTGAGCACGTTCGGGTGGGCACCGCGCGGGGTCGCCATCACACCGGCAGACGGTCACGCGTGGATCGCGAATTCCGGCTCCAACACCGTGGTCCGTCTTGACAACAGCGGGACTCTTCAGGGTGCGCCGATCCCCGTCGCGGGCACCCCGACCGGCGTGAGTGTGGACACGAATGGAAAGATCTGGGTAAGCAACATCAGCGGCAACAGTGTGATGCGGATCAAGCCCGTGCCGGCGGGCAGTGGCGCGGTCGATCTGACGGTCCCGCTAGGAATGTTTCCCACCCCGGCCGACCCGAATACGCCGCTGGGCGCGTACCCTTACAACTACAGCGACATGACCGGCATGGTCGCTCTGAATGCCACTGCCGGACAGGGAAGCTGGGACGTCATTCAGGACAGCGGCAACCTCAACCAGCAATGGGGCAAGATCACCTGGAACACCGAGCCGCAAGGCTTTGTTCCGCCCGGGGCGGCGATCATCGTACAGGCGCGGGCGTCGAACACCGTGGCGGGCCTGGGCAGCCAGTCGTGGCTGACGGTGACCAACGGCGTGCCGTTCAGTCTGACCGGCCGGTACATTGAGGTGCGGGCGACGTTGAAGGCCGCGGCTCCCGATCCGAATCAGCCGTGCCTCCGCGTCGGCCCGGTCTTGTCCGACCTGCGGATCGAATGCTGCGGACCGGTCGTCCGCCTGCTGAACGAGCGGATTCTGTGCAAGTGCCCCGCCGGCAGTGGCTACGACTGGTCCTTCGTCGTGCAGAACCTCACTGGCGCGCCACTGGGGCAGTTGTTCTTCTACTCGCAGACACCGGGCGTAACCATCGCTCCGACGGCAGTCACGTTCTCGCCGCCGATCCCGCCCAACGGCACCAGCCCCGTCGTCACGCTGTCCGCGACGGGGCCGGGCGCGGTCCCCGGGGCGAGCGTGTGCGTGCTCATCGGTCAGACGGAGGGCTCCGAAGGCTGTGGATCGCGCCACTGCTTCACGCTGCCGACTTGCGGCTGCGTGCAGTTGATCGAACCGCAGGTCACGTGTCTGGGACCGAACACCTACCAGTTCCAGTTCCGAATCGCCAATACCTGGGGCCAGCCGATCGCACATGTGCTGCTGATCGACGATCCGAACGCCCCGGTGGCGACGTTCAACCCGGCGTATTTCGCCGTATCGCTGCCCACGTGCGGGTCCGTGTCGCCGTGGCTGCAAACGACGATTACGTCTACGCCCGCGTTCCCATTGCAGTTCCGCATCGTGGTTCTGACGCCCGAGGGCAACTGCTGCATGACGCCCGTGGAAGTGACCTTGCCGGACTGGGGCGTGGTCGGGCGATGCTGTTACGAGCCGTGCCGGCCGAACCGGTACCGCAAGACAAAGACCGTGTGCAGTGAGGCCGAGTGCGCTGCGTTGGGCGGGGTGTTCTTCCCGAATCCGCAGGTGTTGTGCAGGGGATGCTGGCCCATCGACTGGGTAGACGTCGTGGACATCCTGCCGATCGGGTGGGCCGGCCTCGTCGGCGATGACTCGCCCGGTGGCACCGTCGAAGTCAACGACCTCGGTCTGAGCGGGCAGGATGGCGTCCGCGTGCAAACCACGCCCGCTGCTACGCTGGCCTTCGACTGGGGTTCCCCGGACCCGTTCGGAGACCTGCCGGAAGGTGCCTATCTGGAAGCGCGCGGCTACGGGCGTTGCGCCGGCCAGCTCGGCCGTCTGATGGCGGCGCTGCGTGGGACGGTGGTGCCAAACGGCGTGCGGCTCGACGCGGATTTCTCGCCCGTCGGCGCCTCCGCCTATCAGCTCCAACTGTACAGCGCCGGCGTGCTCGTGCTTGATCGAGTGCAGTCCGGGCCGGTCGGCGTGGCCGAAACCTGGCCGCAGGTTGTGGAGTTCGTGGCGCTTTCTGCTCCCGCGATAAGCCTGAGCTGGTTCGGGAACACTACCGTCATGATCCCTGGGCACGGAGCGGTCGTCGGCGACTATCTCGTGCTGACCGCCGTGGATCCGGACATCACGTGCGCCGCGCTCCTGGCAGCGGAGGTCACCGGGGCTGGATTGAGCGGCTTCACGCTTTACGGCGTGCAGGTCGGGCCTGTGGCCTGCGCGGGGGACACGAACTGCGACGGGGTCGTCAGTTATGCGGACATCGACAATTTCGTTGACGCGCTGGCTGGCGAAAACGCGTGGACCCACGGCCCGTGCCCATGGCTTAGCGCGGACACCAACGGAGACGGTCGTGTGACCTACGCGGACATCGACCCGTTCCTCGCGCGGATCGGGACGGACTGCCCGTAGCGCGCCGCGCGCGAGCAGCAAGCGCCCCCGGGCCGCACGCGTCGGCTTCGTCGCCGACGTGGTGCGGTCCGTTCCTTTTTGCGGAACGTGACCGAATCACGCCCAGCAACCTGGGCGCCGGCTGCGTTGACCCTCTCGCCGCCGGACGTAGAATTCGGGTGCCCAACGAGCAACGGCAGAACCCCAGGTCGCGTGGAAGGCGACGTTCCGGGTGCTGCGGATTGGGGCGCCCGTGGCGAACATGTCCGACAGCCCGACTGCCGGAAGCGCTCCCGACAGCAAGACGCTGCGCGACTGGATACCGGACATCTACTCTGCCGCGTACGAACGCGCGCACCGCATGCTCCGCAAGTGGTGGGGCAGCAACCGGCCCGATACCGCGTCGCTGCTGGATCAGGCCGTGTATAAACTGCTGGAATGCGGTGCGTCGCGCTGCGCGTCGCGCGAGCACGCGTTGAACATGCTGGCCCGCACGATGCGCTGGGTGCTCATCGATCAGGCCAAGGTTGCGCGGTCCGCCGCCAGCGTCCCGCTGGACAGCATTCTGGAGCCCAGCGGCACGCCCCAGGACCCGCTGCTGGCCTTGGACGAAGCGCTGGACCTGCTGGATAAAGTATCCCCGCGCTTGCGGAAGGTGATCGAAATGCACGGCCTGTTGGGCATGACAATCGAGCAGACCGCCGCAGAGCTGCATATCTCGACGACCACGGTATCGAACGACATGCGGCTGGCGCGGGCTTTCCTGCATGCCGCCCTGAGCGGACGCCGATTGCCCGGGTTAACCCGCGCGGAACGGTGATGGACGCCGAACGCTTCCGTCAGATCGAACGCCTGTTTCACGCCGCTGTGGCGCTGGACCCCGCAGCGCGGGCCGATTTTTTGGCGCGCGAAGCGGGAAATGACCCGGAGCTGCGGTCGGCTGTCACGGCCCTGCTCGAAGCGGAAGCGGCCGAAGAGGAGACCGGCGTCGTGGACCGTTTGCTGTCGCCAGAAGCGGGCGACGACCTGCCGGCGCCGCAGCCGATGCCGGGGCAGTGGATCGGGCCGTATCGCTTGATCCGTGAACTGGGTCGCGGCGGCTCGGGCGTGGTCTTCGAGGCGGAACAGTCCACCCCGCCCCGGCGGGTCGCCTTGAAGCTCCTGCATGTCGGCCGGCCCGCCGCACCGGGCATGTGCGACCCGCTGATGGGGGAAGGAGAAATCCTGGCGCGGTTGAATCACCCGGCCATCGCCACGATCTATGGTGCGGGCTACACGGACAGCGGTCAGCCGTACCTGGTGATGGAGCTGCTGGAGGGGCAGCGCATCGACAAGTACGCACGTCGTCGGCCGCGGGGCGAACGGCTGGAGTTGTTTCTCAAGGTCTGCGACGGGATGGAGTATGCCCATCGCAACGGCGTTATTCATCGCGACCTGAAGCCGTCGAACGTGCTCGTGCGAAATCTCGGGGGGCCGTCGGGGGATAAGCCAGGCGACACGATCGTCAAGATCGTGGACTTCGGGCTGGCCAAGTGCGTGGACCCGGAGGCCACGTGGACGCTTTTTTCCGGCGGGGCCGGCGGCTGGGGCACGCTGCCCTACATGAGTCCCGAGCAGCGGCGCGGGCGCCGGGTCGACAAACGGACCGATATCTACGCGCTGGGGGTGATGCTCTTCAAGTTGATGACCGACGAGTTGCCGCACGCCGTCGAGGGCCTGCCGCTGCCCGAAGTCTGGTATCGGCTGGAGCATGAGCCCCCGCGACGCCCCAGTCGCCTCGATCCGGCTTTGCGCGGGGACCTGGAGACCATCATTCTGACGGCCATGGCCGAGGAGCCGGCCCAGCGCTACCAGAGCGTGGCCGAGCTGGCGGAGGATATCCGCCGGTACCTTTCCGACCGACCGATCACTCGCCGCCCGCCGGGGTTTCTCTACGAGTGGCGGAAATTCGCGCGGCGCAACAAGCTGCTGGTGGCCGCCGTGCTGGCGATCATGACGGGGCTGGTGGCCACAGTCGTGAACACCACCGCCGCCCTCGAGCGCGCCAAACGCACGCGGGCCGAAAAGCAGCGGGAGGCGGAAATCCGCGACGCGCTGATCTGGCTGATGACCGACCCCAACGCGCCGGCGGACGAGGACAACGTCGTCGGCCGCCTGCCCCTCGTCGCGCAGCGTCGCATGGCGCGCGAGCGTCTCGAAGCCAAGAACTACCGTGAAGCGGAACGCGATTATGCCCAGCTCATCCGAGTCGTGGAGTTCCTCATGCCCAAAGGCGGCTGGTACCTGGCAACCCTGCGCGGCGAACATGGAGAATGCCTGACGTACCTGCGCCGCTTCGAGGAAGCCGAACGGGAGCTGTTGGCGAGCTACGAAGGACTCAAGGCGGCCCGGGGCGAGGATCACCCGGCTACGCGCGAGGCCGTCCGCCGACTGCTCGACCTGTACGGTCTGTGGCACAAGCCGGAGAAGGCAGCCCCGTGGCTCGCCCCGCCGACGGAAAGTACCCCGGCCACCCAACCGGCCGGCCCGGAATAACGCATCTCGGCCGCGTACCCGGTCGCGAGCGCGGCCGCACGGTTCACGCGGCTATCCGGACCTTGGGAACCTGGACGCCAGGCTGAAAACGGCCGGCCCTTCAAAAGGCGGGGGGCAAACGCCGGCCATCCCGACCGGCGTTTGCCCGTCGAACATGGAACGGCTAGAAGCTTGTGAGACCCGGATCCTTTTCGGACGCGGAATACGCTGTCTCCGCAGGCGCCGGCACGTGGTCGGACACCTCACTGGCGGCAGGGGCCGTGGGCATCACGCGCTGGAAAGTCTTTTTCTCCGTTTTCGGAGCCGTATGCCCGGCCGTGACATAGCTCCGGCGCGCGGTTCGCCGGCCGGGAGCATCGGCCGCAGCGCCGTGCTTGCTCGTATCCGCCACGGCGCCGGTCTGACCGCCCCGCACCATCGCCACCAGTTCCGCCACCATGCCCTTGACCATCTGTGCCTGCGCGCTGAGTTCTTCGGCCGCGCTGGCCGATTCTTCCGCGCCGGCGGCGTTCTGCTGAGTGACCTTATCCATCTGCGCCACCGCCGTGTTGACCTGCTCAACACCCTGCGCCTGCTCCTGGCTGGCGCGCGCAATCCCGTTGATCAACTCCGAGACCTTGGTGGCCTGCTGTACGATGGCGCTGAGCGCCTTGCCGGCTTCTCCGGCCACCTGCGTGCCGCGCTCCGCCCGGTGCACGGCATCCTCGATCAGGCCGGTTGTATCCTTGGCGGCCGCCGCACAACGCTGGGCCAGATTGCGGACTTCCTCCGCGACAACCGCAAAGCCTTTGCCATGTTCTCCGGCCCGGGCCGCTTCGACCGCCGCATTCAGCGCCAGCAGGTTCGTCTGGAACGCGATCTCTTCGATCACCTTGATGATCTTGCTGATCTTGTCTGAAGACTCGTTGATACCGGCCATCGCCTCGTTGAGCTGCGTCATGCACTGGTCACCCTGGCTGGCCGCCTGCCGGGCCTGCTGAGCCAGCTCGTTGGCCTGCCGGGAGTTCTCGGCGTTCGTCCGCGTCATGGCGGCCATCTGCTCCAGCGCGCTGGATGTTTCCTCCAGCGAAGAGGCTTGCTCGCTGGCGCCCTCCGCAAGCTGTTGGGAAGCCGCCGCGACCTGCGCCGCCGCATCGTTGACCTGATCCGCGCCCTCACCGAGCTGGGTGGCGATGCGCGTCAGGTTCCGATTGATGCCGCGGGTGATAAGCATCCCGAGGACCATGGCCGCGACGACGCCCGCCACCCCCGCCACCAGCGCGACGGTCTTGAGCATCGCATCCGACTTGTGTGCCTGCTGAGTGACCGCCGTCGCGACATCGTGATTGATCTGGATGAGCTTCCCCAGCACCGGCTCGACGGCCCGCTGCGCCTCCGTGACCGGTCCCAAGCCGTGAGCCTGAGCGGCGGCTAGCGTGCTTGCCGCCTCGTTGGCAACGGCCAGCATGCCGTCGAATTGCTTGAAAACCTCCTGCATGTTGCCAACCACCTCGGTCTGGTACAGCCGACGGGCCTCCTCGCGCTGGCCATCCGCTACCACGCGCTTGAGGTGACCGACTCCCTGGTGGAATTCCCGGTGGTGTTTCTCGAACTCCCGGACGAGCGCCGCAAGCTGCGGGTTGTCCGTCTTGAAGGTGGCGAGCCATTTGCCGGCGGCGCACGCCGTATGGTCATCACCGCCCTGAAACTCGCCATTCTCGGAATACAAGAGCTGCGTGCACTTCAGCGCCAGCGCGTAGTGGTCCTTGCTGAAGCGCTCGAGTTGCCTGGCCAACTCGGTGGGGTCGTTGATTTGAAACTCGTCGAAACGTTTGCACAATTCCAGCAGCTTGTTGTTCTGCTCGCGCCACGTTTGCCACAGCGGCTTGAACTGCTCCCACACCTGGGCTTCCTCCTCCGTCTTCGGCAAGGCCTCATACTTTTTCCAGGCCGCCTCGTACGCTTCGCGGGCCGCGGCCAGGTTGCCGGGTTGCTGGGCGCGGACGTCCGGCGGCAAATTCGGAATCAAGAGCGTACGCGTCGTGCCGCGGATGTCCTGACAACGAGCGCCGATCTCCAGCAGGGCATCCACACTGGGCAGCCGCACGTTTGCTACCTCCTGCAAGGACTTTGAGCCCACGTACACGGCGTAGTAGCCCACCGCGCCCAGGGCGGCGGTGATTAGACTCACGAGGATAAACGACGCCATCAGTTTGCGTCCGATCGTCCAACTCGAGGAACTGGTCATGGAAAGTCTCCTGTCAGCTTTGTCCGCCTGATGCCTTTTGGCTCTGTCCGCCCGATGTCTGTGTTCAACGTGTATCGGGCCAGCTCCGTGGCTGGATTGCCCGAGGCACGCGGCTTCCGAACGCGCTCCATGGTAGCCACGCCTACACCACAGCGACGCGACGCCCCGCATCAGCGAGTATCGGTTGCGGAAGAGGAAGGTTTAGAATTTTTTGTACGCGGATAGGGGAGATTTGTCAGATCCCGACGATGCGTCGCCAGCCACCTGCCCGACGACAAAGCCGACAACTTTGCGCGGCGGCGCACAAGTTGCCCGGGGCGAGGCAAACGTTCTCATAAAGAGCCGCGTCGGCATCGAAGCCGGACGGTCCGTGAATCGGGGGCGCCATAGGGTCGATAGGTAACGGGGAAGAACGTTGCGCCCGCGGCGCGCTGGTGGGACCGGCACGATGGCAGACGAGAAGGCGAAAACCGAGACGCCCGCACCGAAGAAAGGACTGCCGATCAAGCTGATCGGGATTGTGCTGGGGATCGCCGCGGTACAGGGCGCGGCCTTTTTCTTCGTGTTCAAGGGCAGCGGGGCGAAGCCGCACACGGCGACGGCGGAGCCGGCGCACGCCATCGAGCCGGAGCCGGAAAAGCCGGTGCTGGCGGTGGCCGAGGTACAGCTTCTCAAGGGCTTCAAGGTCCCCAACGACAAAAGCGGGCGGATGTGTCTGTACGACATCGATCTGAGCGTGGTCGTGGCGGCGGAGCAGAAGGAAAAGATGAAGAAGATTGCGGAGGAGCGGGCCGGGGAGATCGCCGACAGCATCGGTCGCATCGTCCGCGCCGCCAGCGAACCGATGCTACGGGAAGACGACCTCCGTACGCTGCGGGCCCAGTTCACGGATGCTTTGACCGAGATCGTGCAGAGCCGGGACCTGATCCAGCGGGTTCTGATTCCGCGGTTCGTACCGCTCCCTTCGTAGTCCGGTTCGCCGCCGGCTTTCCTGCGGCGTGGCAGACAAGGATGTTGAGCGCCCATGGCTGAAGAGCAGGAACACCCCGAGCCGACCCCGGAAGAGGTTGTCGCCCCTACGTCGTCCGCGGGGGAGCCTTCGCCGCCCGAGGCGGCGGCTCCGTCGCCCCCGGAACCGACCGCGCAGCAGCCGGCCGCGGAGGCGTCGCCGGTGCAGAACACGTTCGACCAGGCGGAGTTGGACGCGCTGTTTGCGCAGGCGGCGGCTGCGGCCACTACGGGGGCGTCGGAAACCATGGCCGCTGCCGCGGACGGCCTGGCCAACGCGCAGGCGGAGATGGACGCGCTGGCGGCCGAAATGGCGGCGGCGGTCGCGGCCGAAGCACGCCCACCCGGTCCAGCCGGTGAAGCGGCCGCGAGCAGCGCGGGAGAGTCGCCTGCCGTCCTGGGCACGGCGGGCGGCCCAGAACCGGCCAGTGCGGCAACGCCTTTTGCACCGCCGGAGATGGACGGGGCGGCCGTCCCTGCGCCGACGGCCAGCATCGAGTTGCTCGATGACGTCGAACTGGACGTGAAGATCGAGCTGGGCCGCACGGTGATGTACATCGAGGATGTGCTGCGCCTCGGCGTCGGTTCGGTCGTGCAGCTCGACAAACTGGCCGGCGACCCGGTGGACATCTACGTGAACGACCGGCTGGTGGCCCGCGGCGAAGTCCTGGTTCTCAACGACAATTTCTGCGTGCGCATCAACGACATTCGTGCGCCGATTCCGGAGCTGGAGGGTTAGCCGCCCGTCATGAGGATCCCGGTGCCAAGGATGGCGTGGTCGGGCCTGTGGGTCGTGCTGGCTGCGAGCACTGCCTGGGGGCGCCCGTCGGGAACGAGCGCCGCCGCGGTCGATTCAAACGCTGCACCGCCAACGCACGCCGCCCCCGACCCATGGGCGTCGGCTGAAATCACCCCGCCGTCGGACGTCGCACCACCGACCGAGGCCCGGCCGCTGCCGCGCCGGTCTGCCCTGCGGCCCGGCGATTCGGCCCCGCGCCCCGGCACGCGGCAGGCGTCGGCGTGGCTGCGCACGAGCGCGTCGCTGGGTGGCGTCGTCGCGCTGATCCTGCTGCTGGCGTGGGGCTATCGGCGTGTGGCGGCGGGCTGGGGAATCCTGCCGCGCGATTTGCGCCCGCGGCGCGCGCCGCTGATCGAGGTGGTCAGTCGGGCGGCGCTGGCCCCGCGCCAGACGCTGTACCTCATTCGGGTCGGGCCGCGCCTGATCCTGGTAGGTTGCACGCCCGACGCCATCCGCCCCCTGCATGAGATCCAAGACCCGGATCTCGTCGCCACGCTCCTGGGCGAGGCCGCCGGCCAGCGGCCGGACAGTGCGTCGGCGGAATTCGCACGCTGCCTCGAACGGCAGGCGCGCGCGTTCGAGACGGACAGTCCGAACACGACGGAGGAACTCACGCCGGACGAGCAAGGGTTGGGCACGGTGCGAAAGAAGCTGGAGGACACGATCGCGCGCCTGCGGCGATCCGGGGCGGCTAGCGGCTGACGACGGGCACCGCGCGGGGAGCGGTAGTGCGCGGCGGGAGCGGTTGATGACGGAGCGAAGCAGACAGACGAGAGTTCCTCAGGCCACCTGGGCCTGCGTCGCTGTGCTGCTGAGCGTGGCGACACTCCCGGTGCGCGCGCAAATTGGCCCGCCGCCGGATTTCGACGACGCGGGGCCTCGTCCTCCGGTCACGACGGAGGCGCCTGGCGCGCCGCCTGCGGGCCCGGCCGTCGATCCCATCTACATCCCCGATATGGAGCGCCTGCTGCCGAAGGCGGCCAGCCGCGAGTCGCTGAGTCATTCGCTTCAGATTCTGGTTCTGCTCACGCTGCTGACGGTGGCACCGAGCATCCTGCTGATGATGACCTGCTTCGTGCGTATGCTGGTCGTGCTGGTGCTCCTGCGGCAGGCATTGGGTACGCAGCAGTTGCCGCCGTCGCAGGTGCTGGTCGGGTTGGCGCTGTTTCTGACTTTCCTGGTGATGGCTCCGACCTACGAGCGGATCAACCGCCGGGCGGTGCAACCGTACCTGAACAACGAGCTGCCGCAATTGGACGCCATCGCCGCCGCCGGCCACGAACTGCGGACCTTCATGTTCGAGCAGATCCGGGCGGCGGGGAACGAGCAGGATGTGTACCTGATGTACGAGTACGCGGCGGGCCGCAGCGTACCGGAGGAAGAGGTTCTGGACGAAAACCAGGTGCCGCTGACGGCGCTGGTGCCGGCGTTCATTCTGAGCGAGCTGAAGACCTCGTTCATCATCGGGTTCCGGATCTACCTGCCGTTTCTGGTCATCGACATGGTGATCGCGACGGTGCTGGTGTCGATGGGCATGATGATGCTGCCGCCGGTGCTGATTTCGCTGCCGTTCAAGCTGCTGCTGTTCGTGCTGGCCGACGGGTGGCATCTGGTGGCGGGCTCGCTGATGGCCAGTGTGATGTGAACGGGGAGCGCGGAGGCCGAAGATGGAGTTTTCGCTGGCACTCGATCTGGGCCGGGCAGCGCTGGTGACGACGCTGCTGATGTCTGCCCCCATTCTCGGGGCGGGCGTGATCGTCGGTCTGGTCATCAGCCTGATTCAGGCCGTCACGCAGATTCAGGATCAGACCATCAGCATCGTGCCGAAGATCGTCGCCATGGTGGTCGTGGCCGTGCTGCTGATTCCGTGGCTGACGCAGCGGATGGTCGAGTACTCGCAGGCACTGTTCGCCGGGACGTGAGCGACCGTCGGATGCCGATCGAACTGCTAGGGCTGTATCTGAGGCTGCCTGTCTTCGCGCTGGTCGCGGCCCGACTGGGCGGGCTGCTCATGTTCCAGCCGGTGCTGGGGGCACTGGCCATTCCCGTCCACCTGCGCGCGCTGCTCGTGCTGGGGCTGGCCGCCTTGCTGACCCCCGCGGTCCGACTGCCCGCCGACGCGCCGACCAACCTGGCCGCGCTGACGATCGCGCTGGCCGGAGAGCTCCTGCTGGGAATCCTGCTGAGCCTGGTCAGCGTGGCGTGCTTTCTGGGGCTTCAGCTCGGGGGCCTGCTCATCGCGCAGGAATCCGGCCTGGCCTTCGGCCAGATCCTCGACCCGAACAGCGAGGAACAGGAAAGCGTCACGAGCATGCTCTACCTGCAACTGGCCGTCGTGGTGTATTTCATCGTGGGCGGCCATCGGGCCCTCGTGTCCGCCTGTCTGGATACGTTCCGCACGATCCCGCTGCTCGACGCCGCGGCCGCCACCCATCCGGCCGCCGACCTGATCCTTGAGGCGCTGGCGGTGTCCGGGCAGATCGCGCTGCGCGTGGCCGCCCCGACCATGCTGGCGATGTTCCTGGTCAACCTGGCGCTCGGCTTCGTCTCCCGGACGATGCCGCAGTTCAACGTCCTGACGTTCGGGTTCTCGGTCAAGGCGCTGGCGGGGTTCGTCCTGATGGCGGTGTCGCTGCCGGCCGCGGTGCAAGCCTTCCTGTTCGGTCTGGAAGAGCTGGAAAGCGGGCTGGCCGAGCTGTTCGGAGGATAGCAAACAAGCCATGGCGCACGACGACGCCGGCGACCGCACCGAACAACCAACCCCGCGCCGCCGCCAGGAGGCCCGCGAGGAAGGCCAGATCGCCCGCAGCGTGGAGCTCAGCGCGGCGGTGGCGCTGCTGGCCGGGGTACTGCTGTGCCGGTTCCTGGGACCGATGATGCTGCGCCACATGCTGGACCTGACGCGCGCTCTGGGGCACCCGGCACCGGTCCGCGCGGACGAGCTGCTCGTGTGGGTGCGCCTGGTGGGCTGGACGGCCGCCCGGCTGACGCTGCCGTTCCTGGTGTTGCTGCTGGTGTTGACGATCGCCGGGACGGTCATCCAGTCGGGCCTCGTGGTGACCTGGAAGAAGCTGGGGATCAAGCCGGAACGCCTGAACCCGGTCGAGGGCTTCAAGCGCTTATGGTCCGCGGAATCGTTCGTGAAGCTGCTGCTCGGGATTTTCAAGGTGGGGCTGCTGGCGGCGGTAGCGGGGTACACGATCCGTGACCGGTTGGAGCTGATCCTCAGCGGCGGCGCGGCCCCGCCCGGCGGAGTGTACGCCCTGGGCGCACACGTGATCTTCGACCTGGCGCTCCGCATGGCGCTGATCGTTCTGCTGCTGGGTCTGGCGGACTACGCGTGGCAACGATGGCGTCTGGAGCGGCAGCTCCGCATGACCAAACAGGAAGTCCGCGACGAACTCAAACGGATGGAGGGCGATCCGCTCATCAAACAGCGCCGCCGGCAGATTCAGCAGCGCCTGGCCATGCAGCGCATTCGCCGGGAGGTACCGCGGGCGGATGTGGTGGTCACGAACCCCACCGAATATGCGGTCGCGCTGCGCTACGACGAACGGACGATGAGCGCCCCGCGCGTGGTGGCCAAGGGCCGGGATCTGCTGGCCCAGCGCATTCGACAGCTCGCCCAGCAGTACGGGGTGCCGGTCGTGCAGCGGCCGGCTCTGGCGCGGGCCCTGTATGCCGCGGTGGAAGTCGGACGGGAAATTCCGCCGGCGTTTTACCGGGCGGTCGCCGAAGTGTTGGCGTACGTGTACCAATTGTCGCGGTCGGCCGGCGCCCCGGCCGCCGGATGAGCGCGGGACGGGTGAGGCATGCCGTTCGCCCTGGACAACAACCCGGTTCTGCGGTTCCTGACGCGGCACCGCGGGATGCTGCTGCCGGCGTGCGCCGGAGCGCTGATTTTCGTGCTGCTGGTGCCGCTGCCCACCGTCGCGCTGGACTTTCTGCTGCTGACGAACATGCTCCTGACGACCGTCATCCTGATGACGGTCATGTACCTGCGCGCGCCGCTGGAGTTCTCCAGCTTCCCTTCGCTGCTGCTGGCTATGACCCTGTTCCGGCTGGTGCTCAACACGGCCACGACCCGGTTGATTCTTTCGAACGGCGGACAGGGGACGGCGGCCGCCGGCCGGGTCGTCGAAGCCTTTGGTTTGTTCGTGGCTGCCAATTCGCTGGCCGTGGGCGTGATCATCTTCCTGATCATCACGATCATCCAGTTCGTAGTCATCACGAAGGGCGCCACGCGCATCGCCGAAGTGGCCGCCCGGTTCACGCTCGACGGGATGCCGGGCAAGCAGATGGCGATCGATGCCGACCTGAATGCGGGCAGCATCGACGAGGCCGAAGCACGCCGGCGCCGGCTGGAAGTCAGCCGCGAAGCGGACTTCTACGGCGCCATGGACGGCGCCAGCAAGTTCGTGCGCGGGGACGCGATCGCCGGCATCATCATCACGTTCGTCAACCTGCTGGGCGGGCTGTACGTCGGCATGGTCGACCACGGTCTGTCGCTCAGCCAGTGCCTGGACATCTACAGCAAGCTGACCATCGGCGACGGCCTGGTCAGCCAGATTCCCGCCTTCATCCTGTCGGTGGCGGCCGGCATGCTCGTCACGCGCAGTACCGGGCAGACCAATCTCGGCGAAGAGGTGCTCGGTCAGCTCGTCGCCCGACCGATCGCTCTGGCGCTGGCCACCGGCTTCCTGGCGGTACTCCTGTTGACGCCGCTGCCCAAGGTGCCGCTGGTCAGTATGGCCGCGGGCTGCGGCGTTTTGGCCTGGGTGCTGCGGCGTCAGGAAGTCGCCGCCGCCCACAAGGCGGTGGAACAGCGTGTCCGCGAGCAAGCCCAACCGCCGAAGATCGAGACCCATTTGCTGGTCGATCCGCTGGAGCTCCAAGTCGGGTTTGCGCTGGTCCGACTCGTGGACCGCGCCCGCGGCGGCGACATGCTCGACCGCATCGCCGGCCTGCGCAAGCAACTGGCGACCGATCTGGGGCTCGTCGTCCCGCCGGTGCGCATTCGGGACAACGTCAACCTGGAACCCAACCAGTACGCCGTCCTGTTGCGCGGGCAGGAGGTCGCCCGCGGCGAGGTGTTCCCGGACCAGTTCCTGGCGGTGGACTCCGGCGTGGCGGGCGAGCCGCTCCCGGGGCTCGAAGTCCGCGAGCCGGCCTTCGGACTGCGGGCCTGGTGGTTGACAGCGGAGCACCGTGAGCAGGCCGAGCGCCGGAACTTTACCGTCGTCGAAGCCTCCGGGGTGCTGGCCACACATTTGACGGAGGTCATCAAGCGTCATGCCGCGGAGCTGCTCAGCCGGGCCGACACACAGCGCCTGCTGGACAACCTCAAGCAGCGGAACGCGGCTCTGGTGGACGAGGTGGTGCCGAACCTGCTGAAGGTGGGCGACGTACAGAAGGTACTTCAAAACCTGCTGCGGGAACGCGTCCCGATCCGCGATCTGGAAACCATTCTGGAGACGTTGGGCGACTGGGCACCGAAGACCAAGGATATCGAGGTCCTCACCGAGTACGTGCGCAACGCCCTCGCCCGGACGCTCTGCGGGCAGTACAAGGACGCGCACAACACGATTCACGCGGTGACCCTCGATCCCGCCACCGAGGACTACCTGCAAGGCAACATCCAGCGGCTCGAATACGGCTCCACCCTGACCGTGCCGCCCGATCGACAGGCGGAGCTGGCCCTCAAGATCCGCCGACAGGTGGAATCGGCATCCGGCAGCACCGGCGGCGCGCCGGTCGTCATCCTCTGTTCGCCGCAGGTGCGTTTGTGGGTACGGCGTGTGATCGAGCCGGTCCTGCCGCACACACCCGTGCTGGCGCTGAATGAGATCATCCGAGGGGTTGACGTAAGAGCACACGGAGTAGTCGGCCTTGAACTCCAGCATACGGACATTCCGCGGCCGGTCCATGGCTGAAGCCCTCGCCGCCGTGAAGCGGGAACTCGGTCCCGACGCGGTCATTCTGGGCACGCGCACGCTGTCCGGTGGCCGCCTCGGCGGCCTGGTAGGCCGCGCACAGGTGGAGATCACGGCAGGCTTGCCGGACCTTGTCACACCCGCGCCGCGCGTCAAGACCGCGGCGCCCGCAAACCTGACGCGCCAGGCTGCGGCGCGCCAGCCACCGGCCACCGCGCCAGGTTCCGCAAGTGCCGCTGCGGCCGACCATTCGCAATTGGCGGGGACGCCCGTGCCGCCCCCGCCGCCCTTGCCGCAGGAGTTGTATCCGTACTACGTTCGGCTGGTGCAAGAGGACGTGGCCGAGGAGCTGGCGCAGCGACTGCTGCGGCAAGCAGCGGCTCAGCCCGGCCCCGGGACCCCCAGCCAGCGTGTGCGGGCCGTGCTGTGCGACTACATCGCGAAAATGGTGCCACCGACAGGCGGTATTGCGGTGCAGCCGGGCGCGACGCGGCGGGTGGCCCTGGTCGGGCCGTCGGGGGCCGGCAAGTCGACCACGACGGCCAAACTGGCGGCCTTGTTCAAGCTGCGGCGGGGACGCACTGTCGCGCTGCTGTCACTCGACATGCATCGGCTCGACGCCCACGTGCATTTGCAACGCTATGCGGAGGTTCTGGACGTGCCCTTCGCGGCGGCGCAGACGATCGGCGAGGTCAAGCAGGCCCTTCGCACGCTGGGTACGCCTGAGCTTCTGCTGATTGACACGCCGGGTATCGCCATCCGGGAGCAGGCACGGTTCGCACGCCTGGCGGCGCTGCTGCGTGCCGTCCGGCCGGATGAGACGCACCTGGTGCTGCCGGCCTTTCTGGACCCGCGGGTCCAGGAGCGCGTCGCCCGCAGCTTCGCGCCCTTGCAGGTTTCGCGCGTCATTCTGACGCGTCTGGACGAGGCCATCGGACTGGGCGTGATCCTCAACACCATCGCGCGACTCCATATCGCCGTGTCATACGTGGCGACCGGACAGAATGTCCCGCAGGACATCGAGGAGGCTTGCGGCGCGCGCGTCATGGAGTTACTATTCGCTGACAAAGCGTAGGCGAGTTCGACGGCGGTCGTCACGGCAGTGGTCGCCACCCGCAGCGAACCGTGTCGCTCGGACGCGGGGAAGGAGCGCAGGGAGGGAATCGTCGTCGCCGTCATCGGCGCACGGGCGGGCGTGGGGGCACGCACGCTGACACGCAACATCGGTGCAATTCTGACCGGATGGGGGTTGCAGGTCGTGGTTCAGGACAGGAGGCCAGGGCCGACCCGGCGCGCTTCCGACGACCGGTCGATGCCACGGGAAGCGGCGTGCGACGACGCCCCAGACCTCAATGTCTCACGTGCCCCGGAGTCGCGAGCGCCCGATGAAGACGGCTTGCCGGTCAGTCCGTGGACCAACTGCGACGTGGAGCTGTTACACCACGCTCCCGATGAAGCCTGCGACCTCCGCCCGACCGCTGACGTGGTCGCACTCGTAATCACGCCGCACCCAGCGGTTCTGGTAGACGGTTACGCGCTGTTGAAATCTCTGCATCAGCGCGGTTTTGCGGGGCGGATGGTGGCCATCGTCAACCGGGTCCGCAACCAGCCGGAGGCGGAGCGAGCCGCAGGCCGGCTCGTGAAAACCGTGGGACAGTTTCTCGGACGGTCGCTGGAAATCCTGGGCTACGTGCCGCAGGATCGCCATGTGGCTTTGGCGGCGGACCGGGGAGAGCCGGTCGCCCACGCCTTTCGTCGCTGCGCCGCAAGCAGCGCGCTCGGGGTGATTTGCACGCGATTGATGCCCGGACGAGCACGGCGGGTAGTCGCCCCGGCGCTCTGGTCGCGGCTGGGGGCGCTGTTCCTGTAGGCAAGCGGTACAAGGCACGGGGGCAGCCTTCCGATAGGAAGACACGGAAGTCATCCATGGTACGCGGGATCGGAGCCCAGATCGGACTGCTCGCGTTTGCCGTCGCCGTCCTGGCCGGCCTGTACAGCGGCAATTCAATCACGGTCACCCTCACACGCGCCCTGGTCGCCATGGTGATCGGTTCGCTGGTGGGGCAGATCGCAGGCTGGGCCGCCAAGCTGGTCCTGCGCGACCACCTGCAACGTAAGAAAATCGAAATCGATCGGGAACACCTTGCGGCCATCCGGGAAATGACCGGCGAACCGGAAACGACGGGCAGCCCGGCGGCCGACGGAGCGGGAGATTCGGGCGGATGAGCAAAACACGCACCAGCCAAGGCCGTGCCCGGCGTGTCAGCCGCAACCAGGCCACACGTTCCTTCCCGGACGAGAAGAGCCTGGTCGCGGCTTGGCGTGAGTTCAAGCGGACGGGCAACGAGGACATCCGCAACCGTCTGATCGAGCACTACCTCTACCTGGTCCGCTACACCGCCGAGCGCATCGGCGCGAAGCTGCCCGATGAGGTGGACGTGGATGACCTGATGAGCGCCGGCGTGTTCGGCCTGGTGGACGCGATCGACGCCTTCGATCTGGAGCGTGGGGTCAAGTTCGAGACCTACTGCGCGGCGCGGATCCGCGGGGCCATTCTGGACGAGCTGCGGAACATGGACTGGGTGCCCCGGCTGGTCCGGCACCGGGCGCACAAGCTGGCGGAAGCCACGCGGGCCCTCGAAACCGAGCTCGGCCGCACGCCCCACGAAGACGAGATCGCCCGCCGCCTGAACCTGCCGAAGGGACAGTTCCAGAAGCTGGTCCGGGACGCGAGCGCCGTGACCCTCGTGGCCCCGTCGCGGAAGTATACGGACCCGGACTCGCAGCGGGACGTGTTTGAAATCGACGTAGTCCCCGATGAACAGAGCACGGATCCAGTCGTGGAGGCCCAGAAGCGTGACATCAAGGACCTGATCACGCACGGGCTGACACGGGCCGAGCGCCTGATCATCGTGCTGTACTACTATGAGCAGATGACCATGAAGCAGATCGGGCAGACGCTCGATTTGTCCGAATCGCGCGTCAGCCAGATGCATTCGGCGATTCTGGCGCGACTCCGGGCGCAGCTTCAGGCGCGGCCGCGGGAGCTGGTCGGACAGCCGGAGTGACAGTACCGGGGCGTCGCTGAGGCGGAGGATCGGACATGTCCGGCATCCCACCCGCCGGGCTCGGGTCGATCATTCAGACCCAGGGGGCACAGGCGCAGGCCGCGGAGCGCAAAGCCCGGGAAGACGGGGCCCAGACGGAGCGGACCGGGCCGGCGGCGTTTGCCGGCCAGCTACAGGATGTGATCGAAGCCGCGGACCGCGACAGTCAGGTGTACGCGGACGCGGAAGGTACCGGGAGCCAGGGTCGGCCGTTCGAAGCCGCCCGCGCCGCAGAAAACCCTGGTGAGCTCCCCGTCGACGAAAAGCCGTCGGAGCATTTGGACATTCAGGCCTGACCGGCCGGCGCGCCGCGCTATTCCTTGCCCACGTACGTTTTCGTCCGCGTGTCCACGCGGATCGTGTCGCCGATCTTGATGAACAGGGGCACCCGGACCGTCAGACCATTCTCCAGCGTGGCCTCTTTCATGACGCTGGCGGAAGCGCCGACCGAATGACCGGGGGCGGCCGTCTCGGACACCTGAAGCTTGACGATCTCCGGCAGGTCGAGCGACAAGGGCTGCCCCTCGACGAACATAACGCGGTAGATCTCGCCCTCCTTGAGAAACGGTTCGCTCCCATGGAGCTGCACAGCGCCGAGTTCGAACTCCTCGTAGGTCTCGGCGTCCATGAAGACCCGCGCCGCACCGCGCGCGTAGAGGTACTGGGCGTTCCGGTAGGCGTGCGCGACTTCCTGAATCGGCTCGAGCTGTTCAAGGGTGCGTTCAACCTGCCGCCCATCGCGCACGTCTCGCAAGGTGACATGTACCGTGGGTTTCTGCTTGCCGGAGTGTCGCTCCTGGAAGTCGGCCACGACGTAGAGGTGGTTCTGGTGCCGGATCAGCATGCCACGTTTGATCGGGACGTTCACGCTTTGCCTCCGAAATGCCAGAAGCCGCGGACGGCGCCATTAACCACGCCGCGGGCGTCCCCGCGCCCGGCGCGGCGACCGCCCGGCGCACCCCGCTGACCGCCACCCTTGTTGCTGCGCGACATGGTTCGCCGTCTACGCGGCTGCTAGTATAGTCCGCCCGCAGGCCGCAAGGAAACCGCGTTTGACAGGCGTCACCGGGCTGCCTATAGGTGCTCCGGGCAAAACGCTGCACCGCCCCGAGCCGTGCCACGGTCAAAGAGACCGCGGACGTGCACGCGGCGCCCGCTGCACCCCGGCCGGTTGGCGAGCACGGTCGGAGCGCACCATGCAGCCAGGAAGTGACGTGCCATGATCGACCGTGGCCCCTATGCGCGGATTCCGGCGGGCACTCATCTGCCGGCCGGTGTGAACGCCATCGTGGAAATCCCCAAGGGCAAGCGGAGCAAGTTCGAGGTGGATCCCGAAAGCGGGCTGGTGCGCCTGGACCGGTACCTGTACTCCTCCAGCCATTACCCCGGGGACTACGGGTTCATCCCGCAGACGCTCGCCGAGGACGGGGACAACCTCGACATTCTGGTACTCGTCAATGAGCCGACCTTCAGCGGGTGTCTGATCCGCGCCCGGGCCATCGGGCTGTTCCGCATGACGGATCGCGGGCAGAACGACTACAAAGTGCTGGCCGTGCCGGACTCGGATCCGCTCTTCGCTGAGTTCCAGGATCTCCGGGACGTCCCGCAGGCCCAGCTTCGTGAAATCGAGCACTTCTTCGCGACCTACAAACAGCTCGAGGGCGTCCGCACCACCATCCAGGGGTGGGATAACGCCGCCGCCGCCTATGCGGAGGTCCACGCCAGCGTGGACCGCTATGCCGCAGAGCTGGCGCGCCGGGCGCGAGGCTCGTGGCCGCTGGCCGCCGCAGAAGGGAAGAGCGGATGAGCGCAGTACTCGGCATGTGCCTCGTGATCGTGCTGGCACGCATCGCGGATGTCTCGCTGGGCACGATCCGGACCATCATGACCATCCAGGGCCGACGCGCGCTGGCGCTGTTCATCAGCATCTTCGAGCTGCTCATCTGGGTCTTCGTGGTGTCGCGCGTGATCCGGGACATCCAGGAGCAACCGGCCTACGGCGTCGCGTACGCGCTGGGTTTCGCCCTCGGCACGTACGTGGGCATGACCATCGAGCGCAAGCTGGCGCTGGGGCGGCAGGTCGTGCGGATCATCACGCGGAACGGACCGGAACTGGCCCACGCGCTGCGGGCCGCCGGCTTCGTCGTCACGCAGTTCGACGGCTACGGGCGGGACGGCCCGGTGCAGGAACTGTTCATCGAGGTCGAGCGGCGGGAAGTCCCCAACGTGATCTCCGAGGCCCTCCGCCAGGACCCGCGCTGCTACTACATGGTGGACGACATCCGCCACGCGTCCTCTGCGACCCTCCGCGCCCGACAAGCGGAGGGCTGGCGCAGTATCCTCAAGCAGAAATGAAGCCGCCACGTCGGGCGGCGGCCGCGGGCGACGTCAGCGGCGGTCCTGTTCGAGGCGCGCCACGCGGGCGCGGAGAATGGCCCGTCGCGGATCGTCGGGGCTCAGGCGACTCTCGATGCGCCGCAGCCGCTCCAGCGCCTCATCCAACTGCCCGCTGAGCGCCAGCGCTTCGGCCAGATTGATCTGCACGCGTTCGTCGTCAGGCTGGAGCTGCATGGCGCGTTGCGCGTGCGCCAGCGCACCGGCCGGGTCGGTCTTCGCGAGCAACACCGTCAGGTTGACGTGCGTCTCCCAGTCATCCGGATCGAGCGCGGCCGCGCGCTGAAAAAACGTTACCGCGCGCTCGTCCAGTTCGGGAAACAGCAGGGCCTTGGCGAACTGGCGCAGCACGCGTGCATCGGCGGGCGCCAGAGTCGCCGCCCGCTCCAGCGGCCGACGGGCCTCCAGAAAGCGCCCGGCCTCCATCAAGGCGTTGCCCAGTGCGAGCAAACTTTCCACATCATCGGGGCGCTGCTCGACTGCCGCCTGGAGAACCTCCAGTCGACCGGCGGTATTCGGATCGCGCTGCTGGAGGCGCGCGAGCACTGCCCGAGCTGTTCGGTCACCCGGCCGCAGCCAGAGGGCACGTTCCAGCCAGGTGCGGGCCCCGTCCAGGTCACCGAGCTGAGCACGCACCTGTCCTCCGGCGGTCAGCGCCTGAACAAAACTCGGCGCGATCGCCACCGCCGCATCCAGATGCCGGCGTGCCCGCAGCAGGAGCCGCTCCCGTTCCGCCGCATCTGGGGTCTGGCGGGCGACCTGCAACATGGCGCTCGCATAACAGGCGTTGAGATGAGCACCCTGCGGATAGGTCGCGACGTCCTGCTGGAACAGTGTGAGGTTATTCGCCCAGTCCATGTTGCGAACGACGGTTCGCAGCCCCAGCGCCGCCAGAAGCAGACCTCCCAGCACCCCCAGCAGGCGCCGGCGGGGCGCGAGCACCCCGCCCGCCGCGCACCACCGGCGCCAGAACGACACCAGTCCGAGCGCGACGAGCATCAACCCCGGCACGGAGGGCCAGTAGAACAGTCGCTCGGCCAGAGATACGCCGATCAACAGGACTGTGTTCGAGATCAGGACATAGCTGGCAACCAGCATGCCGCACAACAGCGTGACCGGTCGCCACGCGGACCGAAAAAGGCCGGCGACCAGTCCAAGCAGCCCGCCAACCGCCGTCAGCAGGCCCAGCAGTGTCATACCGGTGACGCCACGCGAGGGGTCCACGACGGCCAGTCCATAGTCGCAGGACAGTCGCTGGGGGACGAGCAGCAGGCGGGTGTAGTGGCCGAGGATCGTCAGCGCCGCCAGCAGACGTTCTCCGAGCCGGGCCGTCACCAGCGGGTTCATCAGATCGTCCGCCGGCTGGGCGCGGAAGAGCTTGCCCTCCAGCGCCACGTAACGCAGCGGCAGGTAGATCAACAGCGGCGCCAGCAGCCACACCGCATACAGGACACGCCGCCGCGACCAGGATGGGACGAATTCCGCCAGCACGAGTACGGCGACGAGCGGGTAGCAGATCGCGGTTTCTTTGGCGAACAGGGCCGCGAGGAAGGCCAGCGCTGCGAGGATGATCCGCCGGTCCCCGGGTACGTCGGTCGGAGGTCGCAGGGCGAGGATGCCCAGCAGCAGGAAACCGGCGGCCAGGACTTCGGCCCGGCCGACGATGTTGGCCACGGCCTCCGCGTGGACCGGATGCACTGCAAAGAGCACGCCGGCGACCGTCGCGACCGACGGGTCGCCGAGCAGCCGCCGGGTCGCCGCCCACACCAACCCGCAGACCGCCGCATGCAACGCGATGTTCGTCGCGTGATAACCGACCGGCTTCAGCCCGCCGGCGGCGTAGTTGAGTGCGAAGGTGAACAGGGTCAGCGGACGATACAGTCGATCGCGACGCGGATTACCCCCTTCGTCCTCGTTCGCCGGACGCCACCAGTCCGTCAGCCAGATCGCGCGCGGGTCGGTCAGCGTGCGAATGCGGGGGTTTTCCTGGACCAGCGGGTAATCATCGTAGACGAAGTCGCCGGTCAGGGAGTTGAGGTAGCAGAGCACGCCGAGCAGCACGGGCAGCCAGGGAGTGTGCCACCAGCGCCGGCGGTCAACCGGCCGAACTGCCGCCTTGTCACCGTCGGGGGCCCGCATCGGTGACCACGATATTGTTGTAATCCAGCAGCGTGCCTTTGGCCTTCTCAAGCTGGATCACGCCGACATTGTAGTCGGTGACCACCTGGAGCAGCGTGGAACGGGCGCTGGCCAGTTGCTCGACGGCGGCCAACTCGGTCTGAAGATAGTTGGGATCGATGCGCTGCGTGCGGGCCTGGAGCGAACGCAGGTTGCGTTCGGCGGAGCTGACGGAGCTGAGGGCTGGCGGCAACTGCTCGTAACGGACCATCAACGTGCGGATGGTCTGATTCACCTCCTCCACGACCGCATCCGTCACCTGATTCAACGCTACGACCGCCTGCGATTCCTGGAGCCGCGCCCGCCGATAGGCCGCCCGGGCCCGCCGCTCGCCGAAGTCATACGTGAAGGTCGCCGCCAGCGTGTAGGAGATGAAGCGGTTGGTCGTGAGGTTGTCGAAGGAGTTGTCGGCGGTGTCGCCCATGCCCTGCACTTCATACTGGAACGACAGATCGAGCTGGGGCAGGATGGCGTTTTTGGCCACCTGTGTGCCGATCCGGGTAATGTCGATCCGCTTGCGCGCCTGACGGATTTCGTTGCGCCGCTCCAGCGCGGTGCGGACCTCGGCGAAGTGGTCGAGCACCGTGGGCGCGACCATCGGCGTCTCCGTCGGAATCAGTTCGATTTCGTCCGAGAGCTTGAGCTCGGGATCGTTCATCAGGTTCTTGAGCCGATCCTCTGCATCCCGGACCAGCTTCACGGCCTCCAGGAACCGCACGTACTGGCTCTGGAAGCGCGACTCCGAGTTGGCGACCTCCACCTCCGTCGCGTCATGGCCGAGCCGCTCGCGCATGTTCTGATACGTGACCCAGTTCTGCGCCACCGACTCCGCCAGAATCGCCGCGGTCCGGCGGGCCTGTACCAGCCGCCAGTACGCGGACTCGACGTCCAGCAGCGTGTCGCGTACACGCTGAAGGAACGTTTCCTGACTGATCTCATGCTCGACCCGCCGGATATTGATCGTGGCGCGATTCACGTCCAGGCCGAAGCCCCGCAGCAGCGGCTGACGGAGCTGGCCCACCAGCGCCGAGCCGTAGGCGGGGTTCAGGGTCTGGTACTCCTGCGGTAGATTGTTCTGCGAGCGCTGCTGTTTGAGCGCGATCGACGCCTGCATGCCGGTGGGCAGCAACTGACGCAGCCCGCCCTCGATCGCACGCGTGTCGCTGGTCCCCGCCTGAAACGGGGACACGGTGGCCTGGTCGCGGTTGTCCCACGAGCCGGTCAGGTAGAACTGCGCGTCGAACGCGGCTTCGGCTTCCACGATCTGCGTCTGTGCGATGGCGGGATTGTACGCCTCGATGCGGATCGTGTAGTTGTTGCTCAACGCCCGCTGGATGCACTCGCTCAAGCTCAACGGAAGCTGTCGCGGCAACGACACCTTCTTGAGATACTCGTTCGCCTGGGCCACCACCCGCTCGTAATTCCGCACGACCCGCTGGTCCGGCTGCGTCGCCTGCTCCCGCCGCAGCTTCTCCAGGCGCTGCTGAAACACCGCCGGCGCCTCCAATGGGTCGGGGACTTCGGCCAACACTTCGGCGGGCGCTGGCTGGGTTGTCGTGGCGGGCCCCGTCGGCAGCGCGGTGCGCTCCGGCAGACCGGACTGTCCCGGCGCCGGACGCGCCACCGGGTCCCGGCGAACGCCGGGCACATCGACGGCCGGGCCCGATGCCGTCGGCGCCGCATCCTGCGCCAGCATCCGGTCCCGGTAGGCGGAGACAGAAGTGTCCACGCTCGGCGTGTCCGACTGACAACCGGCTGCCAGGAGGACAGCCAGGACAAAAACCGGGCCCCGCACCTTCCACCCGCTCCGCGTGCTTACCGGTAAACACCCAATCATCGGTCCGCCCATGCGCCCCCGCGCCGTACCGCGCACCCTGTTACGCATGGCGTGCGATAATAGGGGACGCGGTTCCGGCGTGTCAAACGTGCGGCCGCCTGGCCGGCACGGCGGGCACGGAGGCATCCACGAAGACCCAAGGGTGGAACACAAGGTTTCTCGCGTACGCCCGCGACGAGCTCGCTCGGTTCCGAACCTCGCAGGCCAGCGCGGGGCCCCTGCCCTGCCCCAGACCGCAAGTGTCGCGAGCACGTCGCCCCCGACTTGCGTCGGGGATTCGGATAGCAATCGGAACCCCGCACGCCAGTGCGGGGCGAAGTCCGAACCCCGCACGCGAGTGCGAGGCGAAATCGGAACGCGGCACGTGCAAGTCACCCGGCCGCAGCACCGCCGGCCAGAAGTCCGTACAGCCGGGCCACAGCCTCGGCACCCCGGTCCAGGTCGGCGAGGTTCACATTTTCGTCCGGCCCGTGGGCGTTGCAGTTCGGGCCCGCAAACCCCAGCATCAGACTGTCCGCACCGAGCAACTTGCGGAACATCGGCAGGATCGGCAGCGATCCACCCTCGCGGATGAACGCCGGCTCGCGCCCGAAGACCTCCCGCAGCGCCTGCCGCGCCGCCTGCATCGGCCGACTGTCGAGCGGCGCCATATACGCATCCGCGTAACCGTGTTGGAGAATCTCGACCCGCACCGTCGCCGGCAGCCGCGCCCGCACCGTCTCATCGAACAGCGCGCTGAGCCGCTCCGCGCTCTGGTTCGGCACCAGCCGCATGCTGATCTTCGCCCCGGCACTTTTCGGGATGATCGTGTTGGCGCCCTCGGCCATGAACCCGCCGTAGATACCGTTTACGTCCAGCGTCGGTCGCAGCCAGCGCCGCTCGTTGGTCGTGTAGCCGCGTTCGCCGGTCAAGGCCGGCACGCCGAGATCCGCGGCGTACTTCGTTTCGTCGAACGGCAGCGCCGCAAGCTGGGCGCGCTCTTCCGGACTCGGCTGCACGACGTCGTTGTAGAAGCCGGGGATCGTGACCCGGCCGTCGGCGTCGTGGAAGGAGGCGATCAAAGCGGCCAGAATGTTGGCTGGATTTCCCACGCTCCCGCCGAAAGACCCGCTGTGCAGATCGTGCTTGGGCCCGTACAGGCGGACCTCCTTGTACAGCAGGCCGCGCGTGCCGTACGTGATCGTCGGCCAGCCGTCTTCGTACATGCCCGTGTCCGAGATCAGTACATGGTCGCACCGCAGTCGTTCCGTCTGCGACCGGATGAACGGGACGAGGTGCGGCGACGAAATCTCTTCCTCATTCTCCAGCAGAAACTTGAGGTTGACCGGCAACCGCCGCTCGGTGGCCAGCCAGGCCGCGGCCGCCCGCAGGTGCAGCAGGACCTGCCCCTTGTCATCCGCAGCCCCGCGACAGTACAGCAGCCCATCGCGAATGGTCGGTTCGAAGGGGCCGGCGTGCCACAGCCGCGGATCGCCCTCCGGCTGCACATCGAGGTGGCCATACACGAGATAGGTCGGCGCGTTGCGGGCCTCGCAGTGCTCCGCATAGACGATCGGATGTCCTTCCGTCGGGATGACCTCGGCCTTCAGTCCAATCCGCCGGCACAGTTCGCAGGTCCAGCGGGCGGCCGCCTCCACATCCGCCTTGTGCTCCGGCCGCGTGCTGACGCTCGGAATGCGGCACAGTTCCAGCAGCCAGCCCAGGTGCTCAGCCCGGTGTTCGCGCAGATACGCGATGACGCGCTCCATGATCCTGCTCCCGGATACTCGAAAACCCCGCAAACGGACCGGAGCGGCAGGAACGGCTCCCGAACCGTGGTTCCTCCGGTCGCGGCGACGCATGGCGCGCCTGACGGTCGCGGGGCGGCAGCTCGGCCCCATTGTACCGCCCCCCGGCTATACTGCGATGGATGGGCCAGATCCGAGTTCTGCCGCCGGCACTCGTCAGCCGCATCGCGGCCGGAGAATGTATCGAGCGACCGGCCAGCGTGGTCAAAGAGCTGGTCGAAAACGCCTTGGATGCCGGCGCCGGCCGCATCGACATCGACATTGCCGATGGAGGCCGCGCCCGGATTCAGGTCACGGATGACGGCTGCGGAATGGACGCCGAGGACCTGGCCCTCAGCGTCCGGCAGCACGCCACCAGCAAGCTGCACGACGACGAGGACCTGTTCCGCATTCGGACGCTCGGCTTTCGCGGGGAGGCCCTGGCGAGCATCGGCGCGGTCGCCCGGATGCGCATCGTCTCCCGCCGGAAAGAAAACGAGGTGGGCGCCGAAATCCGCGTGGAAGGTGGGCAGATCACGGGGCCCCGCCCGTGCGCCGCACCGCCGGGCACGACCGTCGAGGTCCGCGACCTTTTCTACTCCGTCCCGGCGCGCCGCAAATTCCTGCGCACCAATCAGACCGAAGTCGGCCACATCACGGAGCAGTTCGCCCGGATCGCGCTGGCGCATCCGCAGGTCGCTTTCACGCTCCGCAACCAGGAGCGGGTTACCCATCGCCTGGAGGCGACGAGCGACCGCCGGCAACGCATCGCGGACTTCTATGGCGAAGAGCTGGCACGCGTGCTCCTGCCGGTCCGTCGCGAGGGGCATGGGGTATTGGTGGAAGGTCTGGTAGCTCCGCCCGCGGAGAGTCGGGCGTCCGGCAAGTGGGAATACGTCTTCGTCAATGGGCGGTATGTGCGGGATCGGTTCGTGTCGCACGCCGTCCGCGAAGCGTACCGCAGCCTGATCGATCCCACGCGTTTCCCCGTCGTGTTCCTGTTTCTGACCGTCGAACCCCAGGCGGTGGATGTAAACGTGCATCCGATGAAGGTCGAAGTGCGCTGGCGGGATTCGAACTATGTGCACGGTCAGGTCCTGGCCGCGCTGCGGGACAAGTTCCTCACTAGCCGGCTGAATCACACGCTTGGACCGACCCGCGACGACGAGTCCTACCGGGAACGCGTACGGGCCGCGATGGTCGACTTCTTCACCCACGCACCACGCGTGGAGCCGGCCGGGTCTCGGCCGGAGGCTGGCCCGGTCCGGTCGGAACCGACGGACCGCCCGGCGTCACGCACCGGGCACTTCGCCGGACGGCCGGAAGCGGTTCCGATCCCACGCGGTGCCATGACGAACGCAAGCACGGCTGAGGCCCTGCCAAGGGTCTCCGACGACCTCGACGGCGCGTCCGAAATCGTCGAGCGACATCCGCCCGCAGCGCCGGCCGACGTATCGACGGGAACGGGCACAGCGCCATCCTTGACCGGCACGCCGGCCGTCCGGGCCATCCAGATTCACAACAGCTATCTGGTGGCGGAAACCGACGACGGGCTGATGATCGTCGATCAGCACGCGCTGCACGAGCGGATTCTGTACGAGGAACTGCGGCGGCGCGTCGCGATGGGTCGACTGGAGTCCCAGCGGCTGCTGATTCCTGAAATCGTCCGCGTGCCGGCGGACCGGCTCGAGGCGCTCGAAACGCACCATGACCTGCTGGCGCGGCTCGGCATCGAACTGATGGCGGCCGGGCCGCAGAGCGTCGCTCTCCACGCCTTCCCCACTCTGCTGGAACGGATCGACGTGACCCGCTTTGTGCGCGACCTGCTGGATCGGCTGGCCGAGCACGGCGCGCATCCGGATCCGGACACGCTCCTGCATGATCTGCTGGATATGATGGCGTGCAAGGCAGCGGTCAAGGCGGGCGATCCCCTCACGAGCGATGAAATCGACACCCTGCTGCAACGCTGTCAACTCGCCGAGCGCAGCAGCCACTGCCCCCACGGCCGCCCGACGACCCTGCGTCTGTCGCTGCGCGACCTGGAGCGGCAGTTCCACCGTCGTTGAGGACCCGCCCTCGCCGTCGGACTCTGGCAGATCGGCGGTCCAGCGGGTAGAGTGAGCCGCCGCCGGTGGCCGGGTTGAAGCTGGCGGTCGCTATCGGTTCCGGTAAGCGGAGTGTTGCCCGTGGTGCGTATATTGCAGAAGGGCCCGCCTGAGCCATATCGCACGCGGTTAGGCCATGTGCGGCAGGAGATGAAACGCCGGCGACTGGACGGGTACCTGATCCAAGACCGCATGGATCAGTACTGGCTGACGGGTTTCACAGGCGAAGACGGCGCCGTGCTGGTGACCGAGCAGGCACTGGTGTTGCTGACGGACGGACGCTTCGACGAGGCCGCGGACCGCGAGGCCCCGTTCGCCCGCAAGGTGCTCCGCAAAAAGCGCGACGCAGCCGAAACGGTCAAGCAACTTCGCCGGGCGCGCGTCCGGCGGGTGGGCTTCAACCGCGACCACATGACCGTGGGCGAGTTCGCGGCGCTCCGCAAGCAGGCCGGGGCGGTCCGACTGGTCGCCACCGAAAGCCTCGTCCGCCCGTATCGGGCTTGCAAGGACGCCAGCGAGGTGGCGCGGCTGCGCGCGGCGATCCGGGTCGCGGAGCAGGCGTTCCACGCGGTCCGCGCGTGGCTGCGCCCGGGACTGTCCGAACGCGAAATTGCCGCCCGGCTCGTCTACGAGATGCAGAAGCGCGGGGCGCAGGGCGAGACGTTTCCGACCATCGTGGCGGCGGGCGCGAACTCGTCGTTGCCGCACTGCGAACCGGGCGCGACGAAGCTGGAAGAAAACCAGGTGCTCCTGATCGACTGGGGCGCCCGGGTCAACTGGTACGGCAGCGACCTGACTCGTGTGCTATGGCTGGGTGAGCTGTCGGGCGAACTGCGAAAAGTGTTCGACATCGTGCGTGAAGCCCACGACCGGGCTATCGCGGCGGTTCGCCCCGGGGTGCGGGCCAAAGCCGTGGATGCGGTTGCCCGCGGCGTGATCACGCGGGCCGGCTACGGCCGGCAGTTCAATCACGGCCTGGGACACGGTCTGGGGCTGGTGGCCCACGAAGCGCCGCGCGTGGCGAAGACGTCCACCGATACCCTCGAGCCTGGTATGGTGATTACCATCGAGCCGGGGATCTATCTGCCGGGAATCGGCGGCGTCCGTCTGGAAGACGACGTTCTCGTGACGGAAACGGGGCACGAAGTGCTTTCGTCTCTGCCGGTTGAATTCTCATGAGCCAACAGAAGAAGGAAGCGGACACAGCCTCCACGTCGGGGCTCTCCGTAGACATTCAGCATCTCAAGAGCCTCATCGACCTCATGGTACAGAATGACCTGAGCCGCCTGGAGCTCCGCGAGGGCGACCGGCACATCCTTCTGCGCCGGGGGCAGCCGGTCCTCTCCGCGGCGCCCGTGGTCGCGGCGCCAGCCGGGGGGGCGACAACGCCAACCGCGGCGCCTGCTCCAACTTCCGCCCCACCGGCAGCAGCCACCGCGGCACCGGACGAAGTCCTGATCCGCTCTCCCATGGTCGGAACTTTCTACGCCGCCCCCGAGCCCGACGCAGCGCCCTTCGTGACGGTCGGCACGCTGGTACAGCCGGACACCGTCGTGTGCCTGATCGAGGCCATGAAGGTGTTCAACGAGATCAAGGCCGAGGTCGCCGGACGAATCACGCGTGTGCTCGTACGGAACGCGGAGGCGGTAGAGTACGACCAGCCCCTGTTTGCCGTCGCGGTGGCGTAGGTGAGGACGGGCCGGATGTTTACGCGCATCCTGGTGGCCAACCGCGGGGAAATCGCCTTGCGGATTCTCCGCGCCTGCCGCGACATGGGGATCGAGGCGATCGCCGTGTACTCGCGGGCGGACCGGGACGCCGCCTGGCTGCACCTGGCGCACGACGCCATCTGCATCGGTCCCGAGTCGCCCGCTCAGTCATACCTGAACGCGGCGGCGATTCTGTCGGCGGCGGAGTTGACCGACGTCCAGGCCATCCATCCCGGGTACGGGTTTCTGGCGGAAAACCCGACCTTCGCCCAGATGTGTCGCGACTGCAAGATCGAGTTCATCGGTCCCAGCGTGGAAGCCATGCAGGCGGTCGGCGACAAGGTCGCGGCGCGCCGATTGGCCCGTCAGGCGAAGGTTCCCGTCATTCCCGGCAGCCCCACCGCCGTCGAAAACGAGGACGAGGCCGTCGCGATCGCGACGAAAATCGGCTATCCCGTCATGATCAAGGCTGCGGCGGGGGGCGGGGGACGCGGCATGCGCCCCGCGCATAACGAAGCCACGTTGCGCTCCAGCTTCCGACATGCCCGCGCCGAAGCCGAGGCCGCCTTTAAGGACGGCCGCCTCTATATCGAAAAACTTATCGAGCGCCCCCGCCACGTCGAGGTGCAGATCCTTGGCGACCGCAAGGGCAACATCGTTCACCTGTGGGAGCGCGATTGTTCGCTCCAGCGCCGCCATCAAAAACTCGTCGAAGAATCTCCTTCCCCGCATATCAGCGCGCGTACCCGGCGCAAGCTGTGCGAAGCGGCGGTGCGGTTGGCGCGGGCCGCCGGGTACTATTCGGCCGGCACCTGCGAGTTCCTGGTGGACGAGGAGGAGAACTTCTACTTCATGGAGGTCAACGCCCGCATTCAGGTCGAGCACCCCGTGACCGAGCTCGTCACGGGCCTGGACCTCGTGCAATGGCAGATTCGCATCGCCGCTGGAGAATCCCTGGCGTTCCGACAGGAGGACATCCCGCAGAACGGGTGTGCCCTGGAGTGCCGGATCAACGCGGAGGATCCGGAGAATGGGCTGCGACCTGCGCCCGGACCAATCCAGGAATTCATTCCGCCGGGCGGGCCGGGCGTCCGGCTGGATACGCACGCGTATGCGGGCTATGTGGTTTCGCCCTATTATGATTCGCTGGTCGCCAAGCTACTGGTGCACCGGGCGACGCGCGGCGAGGCGATTCGCGCGATGACCCGGGCGTTGGACGAGTTCGTGATCCGTCCGCTCAAGACGACGATTCCGCTGCACCGGGCGATCATGGAACAGGCGGAGTTCGTCAAGGGCCACGTCGACACCAACTTCATCGAGCGGACGTTCGGAGCGGGCAACCGGCCGCCCTCGGCGGACGGACGGCCACCGACCGCGGGCCGCTAGGACGCCGCCGTCGGACGCACGGATCGGGCCCTGACCGGAGGAGGATGCCGCCATGCGAATCCTGGTTACCTGCGGGCTGCCAGACAGCGCGCTGGAACAGTTGCGATCTCTGGCGGTCGAAGTCGTCTACCGGCCGGACGCGAGCGCCCAGACGCTGCCCGACCTGGTGGCGGGCGTTGGCATTCTGGTGGTGGGTGACACCCGCGTGTCCGCGCAGACCATCGGCCGCGGCGGAGCATTGCAGATGATCATCCATGCCGGCCCCGGCCCCGGCGACATCGCCCTGGAGGAAGCCAGCGCGCAAGGCATCTTTGTCACGCATTGTCCGGAGCAGCACGCCGTCGCGATCGCAGAACACGCGCTGGCGCTGCTTCTGGCCCTCGATCGCCAGCTCGTCGCCCACACGCTGGCCTTGCACGATGGACGCTGGGACCGACGACCCGCCGCCGAAGCCCGCGGGCTGGCCGGCCGCACGCTGGGCATCCTGGGGTACGACGCCGTCGGCCGGCAGCTTGCCCGACGGGCCCTGGCATTCGACATGCGCGTACTCGCGTGGTCGCCGACAATTACCGGCACCGGTGCTCTGGAACCGGGTGTCGAGCCGTGTCTGTGGCCGCGTGAACTGGCACGGCGCAGCGACTTCGTGGTCGTGCTGCCGACGGCGGAGGAAGATGCGGTCACACTGGTCGACGCGGATTTCCTTCAGAACCTGCCACGCGGGGCCTACCTCGTTCACGTGGGGCGCCCCGGGGCCGTGGACGAAGTCGCGCTGGCCGAGGCCGTCCCGCAGCGCCAGTTGCGTGTAGCACTCGACGCCTTCGCGAACCAACCGCTGGCGGATCAGGCGCGATTTCGCTGCCGCTTGTGCGACGTGCCAGGGGTGCTGGTCGGCACACCCAACGTCGCCACTTTCACCGATCAGGCCCGCCAGGCCCTGGCAGACGAGATCGTCCGCATCGTCCGGGCCTTCGTGGTCTCCGGGGACGTCCTGAACTGCCTCAACCTCTGCGATCGCAGCCCCGCCACCTGGCAATTGGTGCTGCGCGTCCGCGACCAGGTCGGTGTGCTGGCCGGCATCCTGGAGGCCATCCGCGCCGACGGCATTAACGCCGAAGAGGTCAACTGCCGCGTGTTCACCGGAGCCAAGGCGGCGTGGATCACGATTGCGCTGGACGAGCGTCCCAGCGCCGAGGCGTTGGAGACGATCCGGGCCCTGCCGGACGTTCTGCATCTGGAACTGCGAGCCGTGGTCTGATACGCTCGCCACCGGAAAACGCGGCCGGTCCCGGTAACCGCGCCCCGGTGTGCCGCGTATAAGAGATCGCGAAAGCGGCCCGGCGCCCGGAGTGCAGCCATCTTCGGGCGGTCGCGAGCTGTCACCGATCCGGCCAGGCAGCTTGCCGAGCCGGCAAAATGGTCCCCGCGACCGGACAGTGATCAGAGACGTGCAATGGTACGTGTGTTCGCGCTCCAAGCTGGAACGGCCCGCATCGCGGCCTGGTGGGGGCTGTGCGCGCTGGCTTCCGCGGCGATAGCGGCCCCGCCAGCCGCCGAACCGCGAGAGGACGCGCTTCAAGCCGAGGTCTTTGCCGAGAAGACGCTATTCACCACCGTCGGGCCGGTGCGCCTGCGGTTTGCGCTGCGGAACACGGGCGAGGAGACGCTGACGGTGCCGCTGCACAACCCATTGCCCGCGGCACGCGGCGTCGCGTTGCCGTTGGAACTCGTGTTCGGCAGCCCCGGACAGCGATGTCTTACCGTGGCCTTCCAGGACGAAGAACCGGTCGAGGTGTCCGGACCGCGGGCGGGCGACAGCACGGAGTCGGCCGGTTCCGAGGTCCAGGAATTGCATCTGGCCCCGCACGGGAGCGTGGGCGTCGAGATCGATCTGCGGGCCTGCCTGCCGCAAAGCCGGTATCCAGGCACATACCGGGTGGAGTGGCGACCACTGGCCGGGCGGCTGGGGACGGTCCGCGCCGAGTTCCGGGTTGAGCCGCGGAAAGACGCCATCATCGTAACCGACTACGGCAAGATCACCTTCTCGCTCTACTACGACCAGGCCCCGCGGAACGTGGAGAATTTTCTGGAGCTGGCGAACACGGGTTTCTACAACGGGAAGACGTTCCATCGCGTGATCCCGGGTTTCGTGCTCCAGGGAGGCTGTCCGAAGGGGGATGGCACCGGTGTGCGACCGGACGGAAAAACCGTGCCCGCCGAGCTGCGCGACGTCCCCGTGGACCTCGGCACGCTGCTGATGGCCCACAAGCCGAGCGATGTGAACTCCGCGAGCTGTCAGTTCTTCATCACACTCGCGCGCCAGCCGGAGCTCGACGGCCAGTACACAGTCATCGGTCAGGCCAGCGACGAAGAAAGCCTCCGTACCCTCCAGCAATTGGCCGGCGTCCCGACCGACAAGCGCGACCGGCCCTTGACCCCCCTGTACATCCGCTCGATCAGCCTCGTGGACGTCGAGGAAAACCTGCCGCGACACCTCGAACTGCGCGGCAGTCGCGTGAGTAAACCCACAACCGGCAGCGCTGCACCGGCCACCGGCGGCCAGGCGCCAGCCACGCCCTGAATCAACCAACGGGTTTTCGCGAGCGATCAGGGAGCCAGGTCTGCCGGGACGGTCGCCGGCTGACTGGTCGAGAGCTCGCGCTCCCACCCGTGCGCTTCCGTGGCCTCCGCAATGCGTCGGCCCTGAACCTCGTCGCGGACCGCCTCGAAAGTGCCCATCATGAGGTACCGGCCGGTTCGGTTCCAACCGCCGAGGAGCTGTTGGGTGTGCCGCACCACGTCCAGGCGAAAGCTGCCCCGCAACCGCTCATCGGGCTCGCGGTAGAGGGCCACGACACCCGCCAGCGACACGAAGCGGCTCTGGGTGGGGCCGAAACGGACCACGCCACGAAGCTCCCGATTGCTGGCCAGGTAGTTGCGGCTCTTGCCCTGCGGCAGCTTGTCCAAGCGTAAAGAAAGCTGGAAAAGAAACCGGTCGGGAGTGACCCACAGTGGCTGATCGCGCTCCATGGCGATCCAGACGCGCTCCTGCGCATCGGTCCACCAGTAACAGCGGTCCAGCGGAACGCGCGTGAACCGTGGCGCCGGGGGATCGATATCCCGGTAATTCAGCGCCGTGATATCGACCTGCCCGCCACCCTGGCAACCCGCAGCGAGCATCGTCGCGGTCGCCGCGACGGCGGCGATCACCCGTGCGGCAACGGGAACTGCTGACACAGTTCGCGCACCTCTCCGCGGATGCGGGTCAGAGCGGCCGGGTCATCGCCGGCCTTCAGGGTGCGGTGGATGAGGTCCGCCACGCGCGCCATTTCCGCTTCCTTCATGCCGCGCGTAGTGAGGGCGGGAGTCCCCAGCCGCAGGCCACTGGTCTGCGTCGGCTTGCGCTCGTCGAACGGGATCATGTTCTTGTTGACGACGATGCCGGCGGCCTCCAGCCAGGTCTCGGCCTGCTTACCGGTCAGATCCGGATGCACCGCCCGCAGGTCCACGAGCATCAGGTGCGTATCTGTGCCGCCGGACACGAGGCGATAACCGCGTGCCCGCAGGGACTCCGCCAGCGCCTGGGCGTTGGCGAGAATCTGGCGCTGGTACTCCTTGAACTCCGGGCGCAGCGCCTCACCCAGGGCGACCGCCTTCGCCGTGATCGTATGCATCAGGGGTCCGCCCTGCGTCCCGGGGAAAACCCACTTGTCGATCAGGGCCGCGTCCGCCGCCCGGCAGAAAATCATCCCACCCCGCGGGCCGCGCAGCGTCTTGTGGGTGGTCGTGGTCGTGAAATCCGCATGCGGGATGGACGAAGGATGCAGGCCGGCGGCGACCAGGCCCGCGATGTGCGCGATGTCCGCCATCAGCCGCGCCCCGACCTCCCGGGCGATCTCGGCGAACGCCGCAAAGTCGATCGTCCGCGGATACGCCGAGGCTCCGCAGATGATCAGCTTGGGCTTGTGCTCCAGCGCCAGCTTTCGCACCGTCGCCATGCTGATCTGTTCGGTGTCGCGCTCTACCCCGTAGGGCACGATGTTGTACATCGCCCCGCTGAAGTTCACCTTCAGACCGTGGGAAAGGTGACCTCCGTGGGCCAGATCCAGCGACAGCACCGTATCGCCGGGCTTGAGGACGGCCATGTAGACCGCGGTATTGGCCTGGGCGCCGGAGTGCGGCTGGACATTGGCATGCTCGGCCCCGAACAGCTTCTTCGCCCGTTCGCGCGCCAGGTCCTCGATCGCATCCATGTTCACGCACCCGCCGTAGTAGCGCTTGCCGGGATACCCCTCGGCATACTTGTTCGTGAACACGCTGGCGTTCGCGGTGCGGACGGCGAGCGAAACGTGGTTTTCGGAAGCGATCAGCTCAAGCGTATACTGCTGGCGCTCCTCCTCGCGCCGGATGATCTCCATCACCTCCGGGTCCGACTCGGCCAGTGGGCGGGCCAGATGCGTCACCATGCGTCGTTCCTTTCTGAATTCAGGGGCGGGGCTGCGTAGCCGGGGCCGTCGCCGCCGGCGCGGCGGGCCCCGTGTCGGGAGGAGCCGCTTCCACCTCCGCCGTCAGGCGGGCGAAGTACTCTTGCAGTTCCGCCAACAGCGCGGCTTCCAACGTAGTGTCCCGACGAACACGTGTCCAGACGGTGTTCTGGCGCTCGGTGGTGGCGGCATCTCGATCCACCGGCGTCTCCGCCCCGGGTGTATCGGTCAGACGGTAGCCGCGGGGCTGCATGACGGTCTGCCGAGCGGTGTCCTGGCGCTCCACATCGATCCGCAGGCGCGCCACCGTCACATCCCCACGCTGCCCCACATCGAACGTGGCCATGCGACGCATCACGGAGCGGCCTCCGACCAGGTCGCGGGCCGTGCCGCTGTCGCGGGCAGTCGTGTACTCCACGGCGCCGGTCGTGATCCGTCGCGCGGCCCGGTTGATCTGCACGCGTCCGAACTCACGCTGAAGGATGACCGCCGCGTGGTCCAGGACCTCGTCCGGCGTAGCCTCCTGAATCACTCGCTCGCGCGCCGGGCTCGGACTGACGGTCGCCTCGCTGCAACCACCGACGAAAAACCAGGAAACCCAGACCCCGCACGTGATGATGCCGCGCGCGAACATGAGTTCATCCTCGCCGGGGACCGCCTCGTCGCTCGTCCCCCGCCGCGTAGCATACCCCATGGCTGCCTGCCGCGACAGAACCCGCCCGGACCCAGGCCCCGCGCGCACGCCACGCGCCTACTCCGGGCTGGTCGGCGGAGGAACGACCAGGGATTCGGGACGCTCGGCAGGCGGAATCGCGGGTTGAACCGGCTCGGACGCCGGCGCTGGCGGAGGCGTGACCGCGCCGGGACTGGGGAAATCCGCAGGCAGTAGCTTCGGCGGCGGCAGCACGCCCTCGCCCCTGAGCATGGCCGGGTACCGCGATATGACGCTGGCCCCGCGGTCGAGCCGGGCCGCCCGCTCCAGGTTTTCCAGCCCGCGCTCGCGGTCCCCCGTGTGATACTCCAGGTAGCCGAGCAGGAAGCGCAGCTCCGCGCTGTCGCGCTCCCGCAAGCGAGCCAGCAGGTCCGCCCGCCGGATGTCAATCTGCTCGCCGCCACCCATCAGGGCCCGCAGGTCCAGAGCAAACCGCGCGACCTCGGGAAACCTCTCCAGTCCCGCCAGCAGCGCGTACGCAGCCGAGCGGTAATCTCCCGCCGCCAGCAGGGCATGCCCCCGCCCCAGCAGCGGTAGCGGATTGGTCGGATCCATCGCGCTCGCCGTCGCGTAACGGTCCGCCGCCTCGTAATAGTGCCCGATTTCCATCAGCGACTCGGCCTTGAGCATCTGGTCGTTGAAGGCCGACGGGCCCTGTCCGGCAAACGTCTCCAGAGGGGTGTTGAGCATTCGGTCGAGAAACTCCGTGGCACTGCGGGCCAATTCCTCGTCGCTGGGCGCCAGGTCCGGTCGCTGGCGGGCGGCCTGTTGCATCTCCCTGAACCAGTCCGCCTTCGGATCACGCCGCAAAGCCAGTGCCAAACGCATGTCCGTGAACACCTCGTACCCCGGCAGAATCGTCGGATCCGGCACACGCAGTCTGGGCGGCCCGCCCGCGCGTGTGCCCTCCTCTCCGGTTGCGCTGGGCGGAGGAATCAACCCGGGTCGAAGTTGCCCATCCCGCCAGGCGGCTGCCCACGGGGGCACGTCGGCCCCGGGTGCGCTCAACCCCGTCGTCCCGCCCGCGGTGCGACGCAGCAGCTCGTCCAGTGGCGTCAGCGCCTGTCCCTCGGGCAGGGGTGTCCCCAGAGCGGCACGCCAATCACGGTCCGACTCAAACCGCCGGTCCGTCCCCGCCGACAGCTCCGCGGCTCGAGCGCGTTGCCACTGAGTCACTGACTCCGGAACCTGAGGCAGCGGCAGCCTGGGCGGCGCCTCCAGACCGAACAGGCTGCTGCGCACGCCCAGGCCCTGCCGAGGGGACGTGCTGATCGACTGCACGTACGCGGAACGCGCTCGTTCCGACAGGTCCACCCGCAGGTCCAGGATGTCGCGGTCGGAGCGGGTGAACGTGCCGGTCAGCGGCAGGTTGCGGCCCTGCAACAGCTCGGGCGAAACCGTCGTCCGGGAGCGGTCGTAATAGACCTGCCCGAAGCCGGCAAATCCCAGCGGTGCACTCGTGTCAGCCACGCTGACGGAGTCACGCCGGAACGTGTACAGGTAAGCGCTGCCCAGCGGCGCGCGGAACGTGCTCGGGTCCGTGATGGGCGAGAAACTTCGCAAAGAGAGCCCCCCGCGCACGTTGCCCGTCGCAAACGGGTTGCCGCTGGTCAGTGGCGAAACCGGCCGCGCGATGTTGAACGGCCCGCCACGCAGGGCCGGATTCGCATCAAATGGCCGCGTGTCGCGATAGAGCTGCAAGTGGACCCGCTGGTCGACCGGGTACTGGGCCTGCACCCAGGTCGCACCGCCTTGCGCCCAGAACAGAACCGCAGCGCCGAAGAAGACACGCTCGGCGGTTGCGCACCGTCTCATCATCGCTGCACCTCACGCGCCGGCCCCACGCGCCCACGCCCGCGCCGCGTCCGTCGCGTCCGCCAGCGCCCTGTACCAAGATTATAAGGCCGACATCGGCGTTTCCCGCGCCGAAGTGGCCCCGGGTCATTCCACCAGTCGCCGGCCGCCGTCCACCGGCAGGATCACCCCCGTAATGTAGTCCCCATCACGGAGGAGAAACTCGACCGCGGCGGCAATATCTTCCGGCGAACCGGCACGTCGCAGCGGAATCTTCGCCAGCAGACGCTCGCGACGGGTCTGGTCATAATCGTCGGGCCACGCGGCCACACCGGGCGCCACGCCCACCACGTTCACCTCCGGCGCCAGGGCGCGGGCCAGAACGCGGGTCAGCGTTTCCAACGCCCCCTTCGACACCATGTAAGCCAGGTAGTCCGGCCACGGGCGCAACGTGCCCGCATCGCACAGGTTCACGACGCGGCCGCGCGCCTGCCGCAGTGCCTCGTGCGCCGCGTGCGCCAATACGAGCGGTGCCGTGAGATTCACGCGCAGCGTCCGCTCCCACTGCGCTACGCTGAAATCAGCCAGCGTCATCGGCTCGAAGACCGAAGCGTTGTTTACCAGCACGTCGAGCCGCCCGAACCGCGCCACGACTGCCTGCACCAGCCCCGCCGCCGCGGCGGCATCCGACAAGTCCGCCGGGAACAGCTCAGCCGGCCGGCCCGCCGCTGCACACGCCGCCGCCGTCCGGCGGGCGTCCGCGGCCGAACTCCGATAGTGGATCGCGAGTCGACAACCGGCCCGTGCCAGCCGACAGGCGATCGCGCGGCCGACGCGCCGGGCCGCACCCGTGACCAATACCACGCGGTCGGTCAGGTCCATCAGCCGCTCCTGCGCGCTGCTCGGCGGTCAAACAGCCGGTCGGCGCCATCCGAGGCCGCACACCCCTCCGTGTCGTAACCGACCGGCTGGCCGGTGTCCTCGGAATAGCGGATCCACTCCAGGCATAGCCCCTGCGGCGGAGCCGTCGGCCCGGCGCGGGTGCGGTCGCGGGAGGCGAGGATTTCCGCCATGCGTTCCGGCGGCCAGTGTCCGCGACCGATCTCGACCAGCGTGCCTACGATGTTGCGCACCTGATGGTACAGGAAGCCATCGCCCTCGACGTCAACGACCAGTTCCTCACCATGCGGCACGACATCCACTCGCCAGATGGTGCGGATGGTGGACGGGCGTGGATACCCCTGGCTGGCCAAGGCGGCGAAGTCGTGGGTGCCGACCAGTGCCTGAGCTGCGCTTTGCATCCGCTGCGCATCGAGAGGGAAGCGCACGTGCCAGGTGTAGCGCTGCGCAAGGTTCTCGACCGGGCGACGCGTCGCGTTGAAGATCCGGTACCGGTAGAGCTTGGCGCGTGCGTCGCGCGAGGCGTGAAACGTCGGCGGCACCTCGGAAACCCAACGGACGGCGACATCTTCGGGGAGCCGATCGTTCATGGCGCGCAGCAGTTTGTCCGCCGGGATCACCGCGGTTGTGCGGACATGGGCGACCTGCCCGCGGGCGTGCACGCCGGCGTCCGTACGACTGGCCCCCTGCACCTGCACCGGATGCCGAAGAACGCGCTGCAACACGCCCTCGACCTCCGCCTGCACGGTGCGCAGCCCCGCCTGCCGCTGCCAGCCGTGGAAGTCGGTTCCGTCGTAGGCCAGCACGAGTTGGAGGTTCCGCTCCATCGACGGCTTGCCGACGCGCACTCGCCCGAACCGCCGTCGGCGCGGGAACGGCCTTGGGAGCCGGTGGGCGGAACGCCGCTCACGCGCGTCCCGGCGTCCCGCTGTCGACCTCGCCTGGGCCTTCGGGCAACTCGCGCAGCACCATGCCTTCTTCCGTGTACTCGTAGAATTCGCGGTACTGCTGACGGAAGTACCCGCCCGGCCGGGCCTGCACGCCGTTCAGCACCGCCCCGATCACCCGCGCGTTGACGCGGGCGAGCTGCTCCCGCGCACGCCGCAGCGTCCCTTTCGTCCCGTTCACCGCCCGGGCCACCAGCACGACCGCGTCCGCCAGCGTCGCCATGATCAGGGCGTCGCTGATCAGCAGGCACGGCGGGCCGTCGAGCACGACGCGCTCGTACGTCTGCCGGACCCCGGCCAGGAGGTCGCGCATCATCGGGGAACTAAGCAGTTCAGCAGGGTTGGGCGGCATCGGCCCGCTGGTCAGAACATCGAGACCGGGGATGTCGGTCCGCCGGATCACGCTATCCAGCTCGGCGCGTCCGGCCAGCACGTTGCTCAGGCCGTCGGCGGGCAGATTTCCAAACGCCCGCCGGATGCCCGGCCGGCGGAAATTGCAGTCGATCAAGAGCGTCCGCTGGCTGCCCTGAGCAAACGTGACGGCCAGGTTGATCGCCACGACGGTCTTGCCGTCGTCCGGACGTGGGCTGGTGACCAGGAGGACCCGCTGCGACTCCGCCGGCCCGCTGAAGGTGAGGTGCGCGCGGACCTGACGGAACGCCTCGGCCACCAGCGATTGCGGCGCGCGACGCGTCGCCCATTCCATCTCCTCGATATCCACCTGCTCCTCATCCAACAGGGGGATGCAGCCCAGCACGGTCAACTGCCCGTAGCGCGCTACGTCCAGCGGCGTACGAAGCGCCTGGTCGGTCACCTCGCGGAGAAACGCCAGACCGAGGGCCGCCAGCAGGCTCAAAACGAACCCGCCGCCCAGGTACAAGCGGTAGTTCGGTCGGCTGGGGGAGGTGGCGTCGCGCGGCGGGATGACAAGGTTCATGGTCCCCTCCCGGCTGCGGATCGTCAGCTCGTTCTCCGCCTCCCGCAGCGCGATGGCGACCTGCGAAAGCTGCTGCCCCAGACGCTCCTCGTCCTGCTTCATGCCTTCCAGTTCCTGGATGGCACGGTCCAGGTCGCGCTGAGCATTCTCCCGTTCGGAAAGCTGCTCGCGGACTTCGGCCTGCATGTTCAGCACGCGGGCCCGCTCCTGTTGCAGCGACTCGATCTGCCGACCGCGCAGATCGTCGATCAGTTCCTCCCGCCGGGCCGCCTCCTTCTCGGCATACGCCGCCCGTTGCGCCAGAAGCGACTGCATCGTGCGATGCTCAGCCCCGACCTGGGTCTGCTTCATCGCATCGATTCGCACATCGAAGTCTTCGACCAGTTGCCGGTAGTAGCGCAGCACCGGATCGGATTCGATGATGACCTTCATCTCCGCGGACAGTGGCAGATTCCGCGGATCCACACCCCGCACCGTCGCCAACTGCGCTTCGATGTCCGCGAAACGGGTTTTCAGCTCCGCCAGGGTATTGTTCAGGACGGCAATGACGTCCGATTGCACCTGCCGATCGGCTTCCAGGGCGGGCACATCGCGCTGCGCGCGCCGCTGGCTGATGCGCTCCCGCAGCGCGGTCAGTTCGCTCTCGATCTGGGCCTTGGTGTTCTTGAGCGTATCCAGCCGCCGCCGGAATTCATCCGTGACCGCGGAGCGCGAACGTTGCAGGAACCGATCCACGATCGTGCGCACGATCAGCGTCGCCTCGGATTTTTCGCGAACGGCCAGGCCGACCCGAATCAGCCGCGTGTCGCGCACTGGGGTCACGTCCAGCCGGCTGCGCAGGTCTTCCAGACATTTCTCGAAGTCGTTGCCGAACCACCGGAAGTACTGTGTCTCCTTGATCTCCGGCTGGGCGAGCACCTCCTGGAGCAGCAGCGCGTCCTTGATCTGCGCCGCCTGCGTCGCCAGTTGGAGCAGAATCTGGTCCTTCGTCATCATCCGCTCGCCGGGCTTGAGCGACTCCTCCAGCGGCGGAATCAGCTCGACGTACGCCTCGCTGCGGTATTGCGGGGCATATCGGCGGATCAGGAAGGTTGCCGCCCCAACCAGCACGTACAGGATGCAGAAGGTGACCACGATCATCACCTTGTGCTGCTTGATGACCCGCCACACGTCCCGTGCGGTCAGGCCCGCGGCCAGACCGCCCACGTCCGCGGGCATGCCCAGGCCGGGCGGCCCCGGAGGAAACGACGTGCTCATCACCATCGGATGCGGTTGACCTACGGCGCTCATACTACACCTCACTGCCCACGACGGGCGACCCGAACCGACCCCGCAGCCTCGGGGTCAGCCAACGCCCCTTCCCCGCCTGATCGCCCCACAACCGCGCTGCCGGTCGCTCGGCGACTGCTACGGCCATGACCCTGGTCATCCTAAGGCACCTTGCTCAGAAGATCGTTCATCCGCCGCGCGGCCTCCTGATCCCCCGCCTCCTCCGCCTTACGGATCCCGCGACTCAGGGTCGCCCGCGCGTCGGCGTTGCGACCCTGCTCAAGCTGGACCTGCCCCAGATGCTCGTACGCCGCCAGACTCACCCCCGGATCCAGGCGGAGCGCCCGTTCCAAAGCCGCCGCGGCGCGCTCCAGATACGAGCGGCGTTCCGCGTCGCTGAGCGTGTAGTCCTTGCCCGCCAGAACGGCGTACCGGTAGTACACCCAGCCGATCGTGTCGAGCATGTTCCCGACTTCGCGGCTCTCGCCGACCATCGCCTCCAGTCGCTCGGCGTAGCGCAGCGCTGTCTGCGGACGCAACAGCTTCGGATCCGCCGCGGCCACCAGCAGATACGCCGCGTTGTTCAGCGCAAGCTGGTCGTTCTGATCGAGCGCCAGAATCTCCTCGTACGTCGCGATGGCCCCGGCCACATCCCCCGAGGCGTCCAGGACCCGCGCCCGCGTCGCCAGCGCCCCCACGTGCTCCGGCGCGTCGGGACGCGTCTTTTTCAACACGTCGTCCAGCAGCGCGAGCGCTTCGCGCCGGACGTTTTCCGCCTCCGCCCCGCTGCTGCCGGTCAACCGGCCGGCCAGCATCTCCCCCAGGATCACGCGCAACCGCAACGCCGCGTCCGAGTCCGGCGGCAGACTCTCAAGCACCCCGCGCACGAGCTGCTCCGCGTCTCCCGGCAGCAGGACCGCGCGCAGCTCGGCGGCCACCGCCGCTGCATTCTGAATCGCCAACAGACTCGCGTCCGCCAACGCCGCACGCCATTGGGCGACCGCCTCTTCGCGCTGCTGGAGATCCCAGTAGGCGCGAGCCACCGCCAGTCGCAACGGCGGGGCGGGACGCTCCAGCGGGAGACTGCGGAAGAAGGCGATCGCATCGCGCGGTCCCGGGCCCTTGCGCAATGCCGAAATCCGCGCCGCCAGCGCCTGTAACTGCACCGGCGGATCAGTCCGCGCCGCCTTATCGGCCGCCCGCTGATAGGCATTGGCGGCCGCATTGTAATCCTGGGTCGCGGCCGCGGTTTCGTTGCGCTTCCGGGCTGCGTCCGCGCGCGTTTCCAGAATCTGGCCCAGCAACAGCGGCCAGTGCGGATCATCCGGGTAACGCTCCATATACTCGCTGACCAGCCGTTGCGCCGCATCGAGCTGCTGGGCCCGACTGTGCAGTCGCACGAGCTCGTCTACAGCCAACCGGAGCTGCTCCGGCGACGTGCCGGCGGAAGCAATGAGATTCTGAACGAGCGCACGCTGCTCCTCCACGGCCGACGAGAACTTCTCGGTCGCCTCATACAGCTTGGCCAGTAACGCCCGCAGGCGGTTCTCCAACGGCGAGCGTGGCGGAAGCTTCGCGCGAGCAGTCAGCAGATCGTCGCGCGCCTCGTCGTAATGGGCCTGCTGCAACGACAGCCAACCCCGCGCCATGTACGCCCACCCGTTGTCCGGGTCCTTCTGCAACAAGGCGGTCAAATCGGCCCGGGCCTGCTCCCGCTGGTTGCGACCCATGTAGAGACGCGCCCGCAGCGTCAACGCCTGCAAGTCCTCGCCATACGTGTCAAAGTACGTCTTGATCTCCCGTTCGGCTTCATCCAGCGCGGAAGCATTGATCAAACCGTCGATCAGCCGCTGGCGGACGGCCTGCACCGCTTCGTGCTGGGCGGGAAGCCGGTCCAGCAGCCACCGGCAAACCTCGATCAGCCGCGGCGGCGCTGACCAGCGCTGATAGAAATCGATCAGCGTGAATCCCACCCGCAACTCAAGGTCCGCCCGCTCGCCCGGATCGCTGACCTCGGAAGTCAGCAGCGCCTGCGCCGTTTGCAGCTCCTGTTCCGCAGCCTGCGCATTGTTCTGACGCTCGAAGAACTGGGCCAGCACCACCTGGGCATACACCCGCTCGGCACCGCGGCACTGCTGCGCCAGTCGCCGCAGGAACTGCTCGCCCCGAGCCGTCTCTTGCGCCTCGCTGAAGAACTGGCTGGCCATTTCTGCCAGTTGAAAGCGCGGCACCCCCGTGAGGCGGCCCAGCGCCTCCGTGAAGAAGGTCTCCGCCTCGTCCACCAGGGCCAGCCGCCCCGGGTTGTCCCCCGCCCGTCGTGCCTGCATCGCGGCCTCGCGGTAGAGCTCACCCAGGCGCAGCAGATTGTCCACGTCGTCAGGCTTCTCGGCGCGCTTCTGCTGGCGCTCGGCGATGGCCGCCCGCGGGTTGGCGTTCTCCGCCGCCCGTTTCTGACGCGCGACGACGTACGGATGTCGCGGCGCCAGCTTGGCCAGGTTGTCGAACGCGCGACTGGCCTGCGCCGCGTACTCATCGTGCTCGGGGCCGACCGCCTTGGCCGCCAAACTGTCGCATGTATCCGTCAACAGACCGTACGCGTCGGCGTATCGCGGATTGATGGCGATGGCCCGATTCAGGGCCTCGATGGCCTCGGTCTGACGCCCCGCCTGAAGGTACGCCCGGGCCAGGTTCGTCAGCAGCTCGGCCGACTTGGGCAACAGCCGCTCGGCCGCGCGGAACTCACGAATCGCCAGATCGCTGTTCCCCTGCGCCAGCGCCAACAGGCCGCGATACGTGGCCCCGCCAGCCCCATCCCGTCCTTGCCCGCCCTGGGCCTGCGACAGCGGAACCAGGAGTTCCGCCGCGCGGTCCGTCTGCCCCAGGCTCAGCCGCAAACGAAACTCGCGGTCGACCAGCGCCAGATCGTCCGGCCGCAGCCGGCGCGCCTCGGCCAGTTGCTCGACCGCCTTCACGTAATCCCGCTTCAACACGTAGGCTTCGGCCAGACGCTCGGCGCGGACGGCCGGATCAGCCTCCTCAGCAATCAGGCGCATCAGCGTCTCGTCCCGCTTCTGAGGATCCGTCTCAGCCAGGTATGCGGCGTAAGCCCGCAACGAGCGCTCCAATGCCGGGCGCTTCCCGGCTGCCAAAAACTGGTCGACCAGCGCGCGGGCATCGGCCCGCCGCTCCGTCGCGTCCAACACCGACACCAACAGTTGCAGCGCCAGTTGCACTTGCGCATCGGTAGCCTGCTCATCGGCCAGCACGCGCCGCCCCAGCTCTTCGGCCGTCGCATAGTCCTGCTGCTCCGCCGCCAGTCGCGCCTGCCAGAGAACGGCTGTCGTCGTCTCCTCGCCCGCGATCGCTTCCTCGGCGTAGCGGGCCGCCTCGTTCTTCAGACCCAGCTCGGTCAGCGTCTCGGCCAGCGCGGCGCGCACCACCCGGCGCTCCGTTTCGCCATACGCGTCCACATAGCGCGTCAGGAGGTCGCGCGCCAATTGACGGCCGCGCGGCTGATCCAGTTGCTGCCGATACAGGGTGGCCAGTCCGGTGACCACCCGCACCGGAGGCAGCCGACCAACTTCCTGTTCATACTGTCGCAGAGCGATTTCCCCGTACTTCTGCGCCTCCCCGATCTGTCCGGCGCGCTGGTACAGCAACATAAGCTGCTCCGCGGGAGTCGCGTTCACACCGGCCGACAGCAACCACCAGGCGGCCTGCGGACTCTTCTCGTGAGCACGCTCCAAGGCCCGGATCGCCGTCACGGCATCTCCCGTCAGCAGGGCGTACGTCCCGTTCATGTAGTCCGCGACCGGGGTTTCCGGCCACTTGGTCACCGCGTCGTCGAGGAAGCCCTTGGCCCGTTGCCGCAGCGCGGCGGTCTGCTCGGTGTTCTGCGCTCGTTCCGCCAGTTCCAGGCCGGCCAGTGCCGTCTCGTACGCCCGCAACAGCATCAGCAGGCGATCCTGCTGGTTCAGAATGGCGCGCACGTTCTGAAGCGTCAGCGTACGCGCCTGCGCCTCCTCATACACGCGCAGGGCGGCGTCAAAACGCTCGAGGGTCGGTGCCGTGCCGGCACTGGCCGCGTCCGGAGCCAACAGCTTCATGCGGGCCAACAGGCTGTAGGCCGGGTACATGGCGGGATCGAGTTCCACCGCCCGCTGCGCCGCCCGCTGCGCCCGACTCAGCAGGTCGTCCGCCTCGTTGACGGGCAGCGCCGCCCGCTGAACCTCGAACTGTGTGAGCAACTGCTGCGCCATCCCGACATTTAGTTCGGGGCTGTCCGGCCTCTCATGCAGGGCCCGTTCCAGCACCTCCCCCGCCCGCGCCAGAAGGTTCCCAAAGGCATCCGGCTCATCCGTCCGGAGCAGCGACGCCGTCTGACGTAGAGTGTCTACATAGCTGATGACGAGCTGCGGGTCGCCGGGATTCTCCGCGACGGCCGCGCCCAGCACGTCCGCGACCTGGGTGAGCACCTCGCGCTGCCGGGAGCGGAGTTCTGCGAGCGTCGCGCCCTCCCCGGAGGCCGCCCGAAGCTGTTCCCGCGCGTTGCGCACCAGCAGTTCTGCATAGGTCAGCGCCGCCCGCGGATCCTGGGGCGCAAGTTTGAAAGCGGCGGACGCTGCTTCGTCCCCGGTCCTTCCGTAGGCTGCCAGGACCGCCTCCAGCCGTGGCCGGCCGCCTGTGCTGGTATCCCCGATGTCCTCGACGCGCACGTCCGTGAGGTTCCACAGCCCCCATGCCCGACAGACCAGCCCCAGCAACTTGTCCTTGAGTTCCAGCGGGCGCTCGGCCGTGTCCAGTTGCAGCAGGCGGGTACCGTAATTGGCCCACTCCGACCACCAGAAGCCGCGACCCTCGACTTCTTTCACCCGCCACAAACCTTCGAGAATCGCCACGAGAATGCGCGGGTCCTGCGGATACTTCGCATTCTCCTTCTGAAGCGTGCCAAGCCACTGACTGAACGCGCCCATTTGGAAGGCGCAGCGGGCCGCGTCCAGCATGTACTTGGACTCCCGCCCTTCGGTGGCCATGTACGCCTGCGTGTACAGCCGGATCGCCTGTCCGAGCTGCTCCAGGTCGCCGGTCTGCTCCAGATCGCGGGCCTTCTGCGCCAGCAGTTCCGGATCCCGCTGGGCCCCCTGCCGGATAATCAGGGCCGCCACGGAGATGACCAGCAGCATCCCCATGACCGTCAGAAACACGACCAGATTCTTGTTGAGCCGTCGTTGCGTGGGCATCGGCGTCTATCCTCTGTGTGCGGGGCTGCCATCCGGCGGGGGCAACCCAAAGCGATCCAGGTCGAAGTGCTCGCGGAACAGCACGGGAAGAACCGCCTCCAGCAGCGGGCCGGCGGCCCGAAGAGACTCCTCGACCCCCGCGGCGCGCACCAGGGCGTCATCCGTGAACGAAAGTTCGATCTTCGAGTAGTACGCATACCGCGCCAGCGGGTTCGAGAGCTTCAAACGCACTCCGTCCCGGGAACTCGCATAGCCCCCGTTCACGTGGAAGAAGTACAGGACGGCGATCTCCCCACTGCCCCCCATGGCCGCGCGCCGGCGCTGCGGCGCGATAAACCGCATGACGCGGACTGGAATCTCATCGTTCGGGGCCCCGCACCCTGGCACGCGCACCTGCGCCGTCTGCGAACCCACCACGTCGTACCCCCCGGCCAGGTAGCACTCATCCGGAACGTGCGGAACCATGTCCGGCCGACCGGTGTAATACGTGATGAACAGACTGGCCACCCGGGTCGGATCCGCAGGCCCCACCTGCGTGTCCGTCAGGTAAAGCTGCAAGTATTCCTGCGTCCCCAGGCTGTCCACGACATCCTCCGACAACGGCGGTGCGTGGTCGTTGGCCCGGTGCCGCTCGTAGCGCGGTCCCAGCGTGCGCACGTCAAAGTGCGCCAACGGCCGCTTCAGCGGCACGGCCGCCTTCTGCGGAAAAACGCCGACGCGCGGCAAAACGCGCATGCCCAGTGCCGCCAGTCCCAGTATCACCGCGCACGCCCAGAACCGCCGGCTGGCCCACGCCTGGCGCGGCTTCGTAGCGACAACGGTCGACACGGGAGTCGCCGCGCTGCTCACATCAGGCATCCCGGCTCCTCCCAGTACCATGGGCGGCTTCGGCCGCAGGCGCACGCGCGTCAGCCTGGACCGGTTCCTCCACGAACAGATGCGCCAGCACCCAGCTCAGCCCGCTGAAGATCGCGAACGCCAGCACGATGATCACCAGGCCCAGCATCATGTGGTACTGACCGCTGGCGTATTCCGCTCCGACGAAAATGTGCAGCCAGCACGTGATGGTCACCCGGATGAAATTGCAGAACGTGGCGATCGGGACGCAGGACAGCACAAGCACGATGCGTTGCCACAGCGGACGCTGCGACACACAGGCGACGGCGACCCCCAGCGCGCACAGTGTGACCGTGCTGCGCATGCCGCTGCACGCATCCGCCACGCCGATGACGCCCGTCGCACCCTTGTACAGGTATTCGATGTTGGACCCCACGCGTTCGATGGTCAGACCGGGAATCAGACTCAGCACCGACGCCGCCACCCCGGCTCCGATCCGCCGCAAGGGATTGGTCCAGGCGAAATACAGCCGCTGCGGAAGCGGAATCGCAAAGAACAGGTACAGCCACGGCAGCCAGGCGTAGTACAGGACCGGCAAGCCGCACAGGAAGATGATGACACCGAGCAACGTGATCATCATCGACAGCGGCCGCAGATACCCGAACGGTGCCATGCCCGCCAGCGACCACAAGTACAACCCCAGTCCGCCGAGCAAAATCACCAACCCAACCCACGTATGTCGCACGGCACACCGCCGCACCTGCTCCCAGCGCGTGTAGATCAGGTACGCGGCAAAGACGGGAATCAACGGACCGTGCGACCAGTCCGCCTCGTATACCCAGGCATACGTGAGCGTGCCCAGCGGCGGAATGAACGACAGCAGATGCCAGAACGTGGCAACGAACAGGACAGCGATAACCGCCGATTTGATCCAGGCTGCACGGTCGAACACCAACAGCGCGGGCTGCGGCGCTGCTGCCGTTTCAACCGTCATGCGCTCGGCCGAGGACGTCATCCACACACCCGTCTTGCCTCGGAGAACCAACGTCTATGGCAGCCCGCCCCCGGCCGCCCACCCTGCGAGGGACAACGCGGGCCACGGCAAGCTGCCCTGACGCCGGGCTTCGTCTTTCCTCGCGTCGTGCTGCACGCCAGCCCGCCTACGCCCAACCCGCTTCCAGGGGTCCGCATCCTGCCGTCCGTGAACTTAGAAGGGCAGCCCCCGCGCCGCCCGCCGCGCCTCCCGCAGCACCTCCGGATTGGTCCGGGCACCGTAGGCATCCTTATCCGCGAAGTTCCGGTCGTACACGAATCCAAACCCGTAGGTGAACCGGAACGAGTTTCGAATCACGTACAGGAAGGGGGCTACGAAGTGCGTCCCGACATTGATGATGTCGTCGTCCCGCAGATAGAAGTCATCCTCCAGACCGTAATAGATCGCGTCCAGATTCACCGAAATCGTCAACTGCTTGTCGGTCCCCGGTTCGCGCCGAATGACCTCGCACCGCTGCGGCCAGGCCAGCGGCGTAAACCCGCCGGCGATCGCCAACGCCTGCTTGATCGTGATATCCCGCCCCCCGAACGCGTACACGCCCGGCCGCAGAACTTCTCCCATGATGTAGAACACGCCCGTGTCGATCGGAACGTTAATAACGTCCCGATCGCGAACCACGATATTGTAGCGCGGGTTCCCGTTCTTCAGCTCAGTCAGATCAATCGCAATGACACGCTGCTCCAGCTCACGCCCCCCGACACTCTCCCAGTCGAACGGCTCCTCCAGCTCACGCTCCGTCGGCGGCGGAACCGGGGCAGTCGGTGCGCTGGGCTTCTCCTCCGGGGCCGCGGGCGCCGTGGACGTCTCCGGCGAAAGCACCTGGCCCGTAATCGGGTCAAAGATCAATGGCTCAAATGCGGCCTTCGGCTTTTCGGGCGCGGCACGTGTGGCGGCCGCCGGCTTCGGAGCTCCGGGAGCAATGACCTCCTGAAGTTGCTCGCGGGTCGGCGGTGGCTGCGACGCGGGTTCCTGCGACGGCTGACGTCCATATCCTTGGCTCGACATCAGTCCCGGTGCAGGCGGGTCGTCCGTCGGTGGAGGCGGAATAATCAGTTGCTCTTCTGGCGGGGCTTTCGGAACCGCTTCCGGCGCCGGCTCCCGAAGGGTGCCACCTGACCGCCGCACCACGTACAGCTTCTTTGCGTTCGCGTCCGTATCTCCTGCCAGCCCGATCGCGTCCAGTAGCCGCAGATCAGGTTCAGCAATCGGGTACGGGCCCGCCAGTCGGACTGCTCCCAAGATGGTGAAGGTGCGGCCGCGCTTGACCTGGGCGAAAACGGTAACGATCGGGCGCGGCAACAGATTCGCCTCCTTGAGCCGAGCCGCAATCTCCTGCTCCAGCTCCCGTTCGGTCAGCCCCGCGGCCCGCACGGTTCCAAGCTGCGGAATGCGGATCTCCCCCGTCGTACTGATCTCCAAGGCGGCCTGGAACGGACGCCCCGGATCGATCAAATCCTCGATCGACACGGCGACCGCGTCCCCGGGCGACAGGCGGTAATCCTCCGTGTACGCCACCAGGTCCTCGGGCGTCGGTTCCGTCGCCTGTGCGATGCCGGGCGGCGTGTCGCGGGGCGTCAGCACGCGCCGGATGCCGGTCTCGTGCGAATCCAATCCGAAGCGGCCCACCTTGGTAGGGTCAAGGAAGCTGTTCGGCGGCACCAGCGCACAGCCGCTGGCCAGCGCCCCGCACAAGGCCGCTGTCGACAGCCACCCCAACGCCGCTCCGCGCGTGACCCGGAAGCCCATAAAACGCTCCTTCGAATGAATCCGTACGCGCGCCGCGCTGACGCCGCCCTGTGGGCAGGCGTTCCCACCAGCCCCACACGTGCTTGCATTCGCCACTCGGTCCGTTGATGCGCCCGAGCGAAGCTCCGATATGTAACTCGCCGGCCGCACGAATGTCAAACACGCACGGGGGTTACCGGGCGTCAATCGCTTCCGTCTACCCCACTTATGCGGTCGCGTCCCAAACGCTTCGGTGTACGCGCCGCGGCAGTGGGTTTAAGCAATTATCGGCATGTCCGCGGCCGCGTCTTGCGGCCTCACCGCCGTAACCGCCAACCCCGGCGCAGGATCAGCCCGCAGGGCCCCCGGATGTTCAGCCCAGCCACCATCGACCCGATAGGTACGCGAGGGCACGGCAAAACGTACCGTCGCCGTTTTCCGCCGGGCGTCGTCTGAGCGAGCAGCGACCCGGCGAACGATCAGCGGGCAAGCCATGAGCGTACGTACCGCGCGACGGGCACTCATTCTGGGCGCCGGCGGACACGGCCGCGTCGTCCTCGATATCCTCCTTCAGGCCGGTCAGCACGAAGTCGTCGGCTTTCTGGACAACAACCCCGACATCCATGGCCGACGAATCGACGGCCTGCCGGTGCTCGGGGCCATCGACGACCTGCCCTCCCTGGCCCGGCAGCACAACGTGACCGGAGTCGTCATCGCGATCGGCGACAACGGCGTGCGACGCGGGCTGGCACGACGCGTAGACGCCGCCGGCCTGGAGCTGCTCAACGCCATCCACCCGTCGGCAACCCTGGCCCGCAACGCGACCCTGGGCCGCAACGTCGTGGTCGCAGCGGGTGTCGTGGTCTGCGCACACTGCCAGATCGGCGACTCCGTGATCCTCAACACCGGCTGCCTCGTCGACTACCAGACCATGATCGGCGAAGGCAGCCACATCTGTCCCGGCGTGCGGATCGCCGGCCGCGTGAAGGTTGAACCGGGCGTGTTCGTGGGCATCGGCGCCACGGTCATTCCGCGCATCACGCTCGGCTGCGAGTCGATTATCGGTGCCGGCGCGGTCGTCATCGAAGACGTGCCTCCTCTGGCCACGGTGGTCGGCGTTCCGGCCCGCCCCATCAAGCTGGCCGCCGCCTCGGAAGAGGTCGCCGCCATGCTGCTGCCGGTTACGGCGTAGCTCACGCCGACCGTAATCCGGGGGCCTGCGGGCGACCGGTCGTCAGGCGCACCATAAGCTCCGACGGCCGCTCGGTGCGGCTCGGCACCGCCCGCTCGATCTCCGCCTGGAGCGCATCCAACGCGCGGCGAAATTCCCCCGCCTCCTCAGCCGCAACGTCCAACGCATGCTCCAGATCCCCCCAGACATCCTCCAGGCCCGCGCGCAGACCCTGGCGCAGCGAGACCAGCACCGCACGTTCCAACGACGGTCGCAGCAGCCGATCGAGAGCAAACGGCACGGCCCACGCCAAAAGCACCACCAGCGCACTGTTGATCGCAAACGGCCAGCCCAGAAACTCACGCTGCCCCCGCACGGCCGCGTAGTACCCGCTGATCGCGGCATAAGCGACCCAGAGCAGTGCCAGAAGCGGCAGAAACGCCATCAAGAAGCCCGTGATTCGCCGCAACGCACGCCGCCACAGCGGCCCCGGGCGGGCCAGCGCCGCGCGAACGCCGTCGCCCAGCGCCCGCAGCACAGCGGCCCTCGCCCGCTGCGCGGCCGCGTCGAGCAGGCGCCGCGCCGGAGCGGTGGCCAGACCGCGGCGCTGCAGGTGCACCTCGATGATGTCCAGGGCGGCCCCGACCTTGCTCTGCGCCCAGTCGTCCCAGAGCGGCCCCATCAGCTCGCCCAACGCGCTCGGTTCCGCCTGCCCGCCGGACACCGGCGATTCATGCGCCCCAGGGCGCCACGCCGCGCGGCGCAGTTTCTCCAGCCAACCCTGATCCCCGATGCCGAACCGGCCCGCCACAGCCTGGAGCGACCACTCCAAACCGTTGCCGATCGTCATGGCCGTGTTACGCCATACGTCGCGGGCGGCAGCGACCGCCTGGCCCCAGGCGTCGGCATCGCCCAGACACCGGGCAGCGTTGTCCAGCGCCCCTTTCAACTCTGTTGCGCGCGCTTGAACCTCCAGGCGCTTGAGCTCGCGCACACTGTGCGTTCGCACGAGTTCGAGGATCGTGCGTTCGATTTGCTCGAACTGGTCGGGCGATGGCAGGGCACGGGTCGGTCGGGGGTAACAACACGTCGGAACGACCACGGGGTCCACGAAGCCTGCGGCACGCAGCAGCCGCATCCAGTCCTCGCATTGCCGGACATCGCCTTCATCCCAGCGGTTGAGGATGAACAGCCAGCCGTGCTTGTGGCCACGCGCCCGCAGCACCTGCCAACCCGCATCGTCCCGGTACCGTTCCGGGCTGACGACGTAGCACACCAGATCCACGTGCGGCAGCCACGCCAAGGCGCAACGCCGATTCTCCTCTTCGGTGCTGTCGATGTCGGGCGCGTCGATCCACAGCACGTCCTGGAAGCGATCGGCGCGGTGTCGCCGGACGGCCAGGGCGGTCACGGGCAGCGCCGGCGGCAGCTCCGCCAACCGCACGGACTCATGGACGTAGACCGTGACCTCGCGGGACGTCGGGCGCTCGGGGCCCGTGCGGGCGACCTCTTCCCCCGCCAATCGGTTCAACAGGCTGCTCTTGCCGACGCCCGTGCCCCCGAAAAACGCGACCACCAGCGGCCGCCGCTGCGGATCGACAAACAGATCGGCCGGGGTGGCGTGCTCGACCGCAGACACGGCGGCGACGCGCGTGTCGTCCAACCAGCCTTCGCGTTGCGCGTGCTCGGCCCAGGTCCGCGCCTTCGTCAGCAGCGCCGCGATCTCACTCATGGCCGCCCTCCCACACAGCCAAAGCCCCGGCCGCCGCCACCACCCGTTCCGCCGGAAGACCGAACACCCCCGGCCCGGTCAGCTCCGACGACAGGCGGTCCAGCGCCTGGACCACGTACGCGCGGACCAGCTCTTCGGCGGCCGCGCGCTGTCGTGCGCGAAGCTGTCGGTCGGCGCGCTGCATCTCCAGCCCCGCCATGCCCTCCATCAGCATCGAAGCCAAGGCGAAGGCGGCCGGCGCCCAGATCACATCCAGCGGCGTCAGCCCGCCCGTCTTGAGGGCTAGCAGGAGCGCCCCCACATCCAGCGCGGCCCGAGCCGTGCGCAGGGTGGCCAAACGCGTCGGCTGCGCGCGAAGCTCCTCGTACAGCGCACGGGCGGTGGTGTGAATCTCCGCGGTCACGCGCGCGTGGTGCTGGTGCAGGGCGGCGTCAAAGGTCTGTCGCAACGAATGCTCGGCTTGATCCACGCGCGCTCCCAGCGCCTCCCAAACCGCCCGGGCCGGACCCGGATCACGAGCGCGATGCGCGACGTCTCGTTCCAGCCCCGCCAGCAAGGCGCCGAACGTGTCCGTGAGCACCGTCGCCTCCACGCCTAACGCGTGCGGCGGATGACCGGATCCGCGACGCTCTGTCCACCATTCGCGACCGGCCGCCAGCAGCCGCCGCACCGGCCAAGTCACCCAGCGTCGGGCGCGGGCAACCATCCCGCCCACGTGCGGCAGCTCGAGCAGGTTCAGCAACTCGATCGCCGCCCGCCGAAAGCTGTCCCAGCGCTGCGGGTGTTCGAGGTAATCCCGGACATAGGCGACCATGAACGCGTCGGCCGCCTTGCGGACGAGATGACGCCACTCCTCAAGCGCCTGCTGCTGCGCCCGCACCGGCACCAACCACGTGTCCCAGTGCCGCCGTACGAGGCGGCAGACTCCCGCGGCACGGTCGCGCACCGCAGACACCGCCAGATGCGTTCGAACATCCGGCGGCAGCGTCAGTTCCGAGCCGGCGGTCGCGTCGCCGGACGCCAAAGCTGGGCGGTAGGGGATCGGAAACACTGGCACATCCGCCAGTTCCCCGCGGAACCGGTTCCAACGTTCCCGGAGCGACGCCAGAACGACCGGCTCTGCGGGGGGATCCAGTTTGTTGACAAAGATGACCAGCGGGCGTCCAAGCGGGGCCGCCAGTTCCAACACGTGCCAGACGGAACGGTCCGAGTACTTCTCCTGGCTCAGCACGAGAACGTGGATGTCGGCCAGCGCGACCACTTCGAGCACGCCATGCAGGTACCGTCGCGCGGCGAGCGAGTCGAAATCGGGCGTATCCCACAAGACGCAGGTGGGCGGCAAGAGCTCTGTTGAGGGGCTCGACGGCGCGGCGGGAATGCGTGTTATGGCCCAGATTTCGAGGTCGTCGCGGTCGAGTCGGTCCGCCGGCACTTGTCGCCAACTGGGCAGCAGGCCGGCCGCCCAGTCCGCGCGGTCGTCGGTGCCCGCGCGCCAGAAAGCCTCGGGATGGGTTGTGAAACCGGCCAGCGGACTGACGCGGGCCACCGCCTGTCGCAGCAGGGCGTTGACCAGCGTGCTCTTGCCGGTCTGCGTCGGGCCGATGACCGCGATCTGCACGGGACGGTCGATCCGGCTCGCCCAAGCGACATACCGCGCGGCCGCCTCTGCCAGCACCAGCGACTCCGGCGGCGCAGTCGGCTCACCCTCCGTCGCCGGAGCCGGTGTGCCCGCGCGCTGATACGCACGCAGCAGTTCTCCAAGGAACTCCCGCACGATGTCCGCGGCCTGCGGCAGCGAGGAAACAGATCGGTCCACAGAGAAGCATTCTCGCATGCGGGCCGGTTCTTCGACAGTGGCCGCCTCGGCCGGCACACGCGTTGCGACCGACGCGCACGCCTCCTATACTGCGATCTGAGGGTTTGCAACATGCTTGCGCGGGTGCTCAATCGCGCGGGTCGTGGGCCGCGCTGCCACCCGTAACAGGAGAGGTGCGTGCCGATCTACGAGTACAGATGTTCGCAGTGCCAGAAGACGTTTGAGGAGCTCATCCGCTCGGAGGCGGACGCGCGACGGATAGCGTGTCCGCAGTGCGGCAGCCGGCGGATAGAACGAGTGCCCAGCGTCTTTGCCGCCCACGGCGGAACCGGAAAACGTCCGGAAACGCCGCCGGGATGCAGTCAGTGCTGCGGCCCGGGCGGTGCTTGCCCCCTCGGCGGGTAGACCGAAAGGAGCGCCATCCAGGTGGCCGGCAAAAGGGACACGACGACGCGGGCCGTGGCGGCGGGTCTGCTGGCCTGGGCGTTACCGGGGGCCGGCCACCTGTGGCTCGGACACCGCGGCCTGGCCGCCGTTTTCTTCGTCGCCATCTCAGTGCCTTACTGGCTGGGAATGGCATTCGCGGGTGTCTTGGACGGCGCCAACCCACGCACGAACCCCTGGCTGTTCCTCGCAGAAGCCGGCATCGGCGGGTACACGTTGCCGGCCTACGTCGCCAGTCAGTCCCTCGAACAGCGTGTGCTGCGCGAGCTGGGCTGGCGCGCCGCGCCGCCCCAGACGATGCGCGACGAATACCGGCGGTACCTTGAAGCCCGGGCCCCCTACATGTCGTTCTACCCGGAATCGGACGTCGCTCAGATCTACCTGGCTACGGCAGGATTGCTGAATCTGCTGGCGATTCTGGACGCCATCACGCGGGCCCAGACCGGCGGACTGCCCACCTACTACCGGGAACTCGCCTCCGCGACCGCGCAATCGACGGAGACCGGATGAAACGCTGCGGGATGTCCCACGCTCGCCGCACCGCCCGACACGCCCGCCCGCGGACCCACGCGCCCGGGGCCGGTTCGGAGTAGCTCTGTGTTCGGCAGCACGGTGATGCTCGCGACATGGTTCGTGCAGCCGCTGCGGCTGCCGTCTGAAACACGTCTGTGGATGCTGTTGCCGCTGGTAGCGTGTGTGGCGTTGGTCTACCGCGCCACGCGCGCCCGCCAGGTCCGCGAGCTGCCCTGGGCGACTGTGCGGACTTTCCTGACGATCGTGTTCGGCATGGCCGCGATCGCCGCGGGGTTCTATCTGGCGCACCTGGCCGCCCGCCGGTTTTTGTAGTAGCGGATTACACCGTTTCGGCCGCCGCGGGGGCCGTCGCCGCGTCCGTGGGAGCGGTCGGGCCCGTCGGACCGGTTGGGGGCTGGATAGGCAGGATGATATCGAACCGTGCGCCGCTGCCCGGGACGGTCGCCGCGCGAATCGTGCCATGCATTTCGCTCACCAGGCCATGGGCGACCGCCAGCCCCAGGCCCGCGTTGCATCCACCACCATTGCCCAAGGCGCCCTTGGTCGTGAAAAACGGCTCGAAGAGGTGTTCCATGTGCGCCGGGTCGATGCCCGGCCCGGTGTCGCTGATGGACAGGCAAACGCTGTTCTCGTCACGGCGGGACAGCGTGACGCTGAGCGTGCCGCCGTTCGGCATCGCCTCCATCGCGTTGTCCAGCAGGTTGCCGAGCACAACGAGCAGCGGCTCGCGGCGGACGGGAATGATCGGCACGAGCTGCCAGTCCACCAGCAGCTTGATGTGGCGGCGGGCCAGCATTTCCTCATTCTGGTCGAAAAATGCCAGCACGACCTCGGTGAAATCCGCCCAGTCGGTGCTCTGATAATCCGCCTGCGCAAAGGCCAACAACTGGCGCGTTATGCGCGTCCCCCGCGCTACCGCGTCTGCCACGCGCTGCAACGCCCGACGCATGGCCGTGACCGTGGTCATATTGATGGCGTATTCGAGGCTGGTCGCGATGGAGCACAGCAGGTTGTTGTAGTGATGGGCGACCGCTCCGGACAACGTGCTCAGCGACGCCAGCCGCATCTGCTTGTCCAACGTCCGCTGGAGCCGCATCCGTTGCGTGATGTCCCGGAACCACAGGGCAATGCCCTGGAGTCGACCATCGACCTCCAGAACCGGGGTGAACCACACGGCGTAGTGCAGCGGATCATCCGGCGAACCGCCCAGTTGCGTCTGAAGCTCGCTGGGCTCCAGCGTCGTGCGGGCCGTCGCCAGTGCCTGCCGAACCGCCTCCTGATCTTTCTCCGGGAACAAGGCGCTGACCGGTCCGCTCAGCCCGGTCCGACCGGCACCGAACAGCCTGCGGGCCGCCCGGTTGCCCGCCACAATCACGCCGTCCGGACGACAGGCAATGATGGCGAATCCCGCCCCCTGGAACAGGCCCTCCAGGTAACCGGAGGCCAGTCGTCCCGCCGCGGCGGGCGGCTCAGTCGCGCTGGACGACATGGTTCACATCCGCACGCAGGAATACGTATGAGTCGTACCGGCGTCCGTCCTCCTCGGAGACCAGAAAGGCGTTGCCCACCAGCCCGTACACGCCGGCCTGCTCGCCCGGAGCAATCACCAGGAATTTCCCCGGTTCCAAATCCGTCACAAAAGCCGCGGCCGCCACGGCGCGCCCCGCATAGTTCGGTACCTGTACGAAGTCCTCACCGCTGCGGATCCAGCGCAGCCCTTCCAGCCGCTGGCGCACCTCCGGAACGACCATCAGGCGGATTCGCTCGGCATGCTGCAAATTCAGCCCCCAACTGATCCGCAGCACATTCCGGCTCTGGGGCCACGTCTCGCCGGTCAGAATCCCGTCCTCTCCCGCGAAGAACAACGTCTGCTCATGCGGACCGCTGTCCAGCTCGAGCGCCAACGGATAGTCCGGCGGCAACCGCACCGGCGTCACGTTCGAGGAACGTACGTCCGGGATCGCATCCAGCGTCGCCCGGATCGCATCCCACCACTGCTCATCCCCCAACCCCACGCGCAAGCCGTTGCGATGCAACCGCAGCGCGGTCGCCGCGTCCAGGACATCCTCCCGCAAGTGGTTCCACATCAGCTCCGCGCGCGCACGCTGGTCGCGCGGGACGCGAACACGCAGGGCGGTCAGCACCACGTCCAGCCGGGTCAGACGGGTAGGCCGGTTGTCGGCAGCGGACGTCACCACCAGCTTCAATGGGTTTTCGTCAGACGGGTCGGGGTTGCTGGCCGCCGGTGGCGCCGGGGTCTCCGTCGGAGCGACGGGCGCCGGCGCGGCTGTCGGCCACCACGGGTTCGGCGGCAGGTCCGCGCAGCCGGTCAAGAGCATCAGGACAGCGACGGGCAGGCCGCGACCTCGCCCCCTCGCTCTCCAACGTTCTTGTTGCGACGTACCACGCGGTCGCATCGACCACGCCCACTCCGGTAGGCCCGCGGCCCCCACTTCGGCCCCGCGCGGCCCACGACGCACACCCGACCCGCAAGCCGGGGGGATCCGCCGAGGCGTATTCTAACGGACGGGGAACCAGCACGCCACCGCCGCATCAGGGAGCGGGTATGCGGACGATCTCCTGCTGAATGCTGGACGTCACCCGCGGCCCGGCGTGCGGATCGACAAACACGTCGATTTCGAGGCGCACACCGAACTCGGGCAGGTAGATGCCGGGCTCGATCGTGAAGCCGATTCCCGGCAGCATCTCCCGGGTATCATGCGTTTCGAGGTTGTCCAGATTCATGCCCAGTCCGTGCACTTGGGGGCCCGGGCTGAGGCTGTGACCCGTGCGATGCCGGATGGCGGCGCCGAAGCCGGCTTGGGTGATCACGTTGCGGGCCGCATCGTCGAGCTGCCAACCCTGTACACGCTCGTCGGCCTGCCACGCCGCGATCGCCCGTGCCAAAACCGCGTCCCGCGCGGCGCGGACGACCTCGAACACCTGCTGCTGACGGGCGGGAACCTCGGCCCCGACATACCCGACCCAGGTGATATCGGCGAAGACGTTCTCGTCGCCGGGTTTGCGGGCCCACAGGTCGATCAAGACCCAGTCGCCGGGCCGGATCAATGCGCTCGATTCCGCCGTGGGTTCGTAATGCGGGTCGCCGCTGTGCGCATTGACGGCCACGATCGGGCCGTCGGGCCACTCCAGGCCAACGGCGGCAAACCGCTGTCGCATGTGGTGCTGAACATCGTACTCGCTGACAGGTTCGCGGTTGACCAGCCGTGCGCCGATGAACCGGAACGCGTCATCCTTGATCCGGTCAACCTCCTGGGCCGCCCAGGCGTGGTTGGCCTGGGCTTCGGCGGACCACTGTGCCGCGCACACCTGAATCAGATTGGCCGACGAAACCACCTCGGCCCCCAGGGCACGGACCAGCTCCACCGTGCCGGCGTCCACGATCGCTACGGCCGGTAGAACCGCGCCCGGAGCATACTCCATCGCAATCCGGGTGGCGCGACTTACGATCTCCGCCAGCCAGCCGATCAGGTCGCGCCAGGTGAGATACACGTGGGTGGCCACTGACACCCCCGCGAATTGCCGCGCGTCGATCCCATGCATTGCCAGCACGGGCTCGCCCTGTGCCGGGATAAACAGCAGGGCCCGGCGGGTGGTCCAGCGCTGGCCGGGCAGCAGGCGGGCGAACACCGGATTGTTGCCGCGGAAATCGTAGACCAGCCAACCGTCAATGCGCTGCTCGCGCATGTAGCCCTGCACAGCGCCGAAGTTCATCCCGCACACTCCTTCCGCACCCGAACTTGGGGGCAACGAAATGGTACGGTCTGCGTGGCGCGCCGGCTATACGGGTTCCAGATGCACCGCCGCCCGTTGGGCATCATTCGGGTTGCGTGGATTCTGCCATGGCAGGCGGGGCGGGCTTCGCCGGGCGCAGCAGCGACGCAACCACCGCAACGGTCAGAATCAGGGCGATGACGGTTAGCGACACGCCGATCGGCAGATGCCGGCCCGTCGCAGCCGCCACCAGCATCTTGCCGCCGACGAATACCAGCAGCACCGCCAACCCGTAGGACAGGTAGCGGAAGGCCCGGATGAAGGCTGCCAGGACAAAGTACAAAGCGCGCAGGCCGAGTATGGCAAAGACGTTGGACGTGTAGACGATGAACGGATCATGCGTGATGGCAATCACGGCCGGGATGGAATCCGCCGCAAAGACGACGTCCGTCATCTCCACGAAGGCCAGCACCAGCAGCAGCGGCGTTCCCAGCAGGCGACCATGGGCGCGCGTGAAGAAGCGCCCGCCGTCATACTGGGCGCTGATCGGCAGGACAGCGCGCAACAGACGCAGGACGGGGTTGCGCTCCGGCTCCACGTGGCGATCGCTGCCCAAGGCCAGCTTGATGCCGGTGACGATCAGAAAGCCGCCGAACACGTAGGTCATCCAGGCGAACTTTTCCAGCAGCCACAGGCCGCCGAAGATGAAAACGGCGCGGAAGACGAGGGCACCGAGGATGCCATAGAAGAGTACGCGATGCTGATGCTCGGGGCGGACCGCAAAGTAGCCGAAGATGACGGCGAAGACGAAGAGGTTATCGACGCTGAGCGACTTCTCGATCAGGTAGCCCGTCAGAAACTCCAGGGCGACACGGCCGCGCTCCGCCGGCTCGTACTGGCCGAACCAGCCCTGCCACAGGCCGAAATTGAAGGCCAACGCGGCAAGGATCCAGATGATCGACGAGATCAGAGCTTCCTTCATCCGGACGAGATGCGCGCGGCGGTGAAAGACCCCGAGGTCCACGGCCAACATGGCCAGCACGAAGCCGTTGAACCCGACCCACCAGCCCCAGCTCTGTTCCACGATTCCCAGAAGCATCAGAAGACGTACTTGATCAGGACGAATCCCCCAATCAGCAGCACGACGAACAGCAGGCACAGCCGGTCGAAATGCTTCTCAATCGCCCGGCGGACGGGCGGGCCAAGGACATACAGCAGCACGGCCACCAGAAAGAAACGCAGCCCGCGCCCCACCACGGAAACGAGCGCAAAGCCCAGCAGGTTCATGTGACAGGCGCCCGAGGCGATCGTGAACACCTTGTATGGAATCGGCGTAAAGGCGGCGGTGAAGACGATCCAGTAGTCGTACCGCGCGTACAGCTCGGTGACGCGCTGCCAGTACCCCTCCGCGTGATAGAACCGGATGATCGGCCAGCCGACCGCATCCATGAGCCCGCGGCCAATGCCGTAGCCGGCCACTCCGCCCAGGGCGCTGCCCAGCGTGCACAGGGTCGCCAGCCACCACCAGCGCCGCCGGGCCCCCAAGACCAGCGCAATCAACAATGCATCCGGGGGGATGGGAAAGAAACTCGACTCGGCGAACGACAGCAGGAAGAGCGCCACGGCGCCGTGCGGCGTCTCGGCCCAGTGCAACATCCAGTCATAGAGGCGCCGGTGCAGATGCCAGCGACCGACGGCCGGCTTGGGCACAGCAGCCTCGCGGGACAGGGGATGGTCTTGGCTGACGGTCGGATCGTTCACGGGGAATTTCGCGTCCGGTTACGGAGGCACGCGGCTACGGCGCGCAACGGCTGCGGATTGTAGCGTCCCCGGCCCGGCCGACCAGATGGTTACTGCCCTCCGGCACCGAGCGTGGACGGCGCCGTCCCCGGCAACGGGGCCGCGTCGGCGTGACGCGGGGCCCGGCGATCGACGCAGGCGGCCACCGCGATGTCGCCGGTAATGTTCACCACCGTGCGGCTCATGTCCAGCAGCCGGTCCACGCCGAGGATGATGCCGATGCTCTCGGCAGGTACACCGACCGTCTGGAGCACGACCACGACGAGGGGCAGGGAGCCGCCCGGCACGCCGGCCGTGCCGATGCCCGCCAGAACGCAGAGCAGCGCGACCGTGATCTGCTGTGCGAGCGTTAGCTCGATTCCGAACACCTGCGCGAGAAAGAGTACCGTCACGCCCTCATAGAGAGCGGTTCCGTTCTGATTGGCCGTGGCACCGACGGTCAACACGAACCGGGAGACTTCGCGGCGCAGACCGAGATTCTGTTCGGCCACCCGCAAGGAGGTCGGCAGCGTGGCGTTGGAGGAAGAGGTCGCGAAGCCAGTCAGCATCGCCTCCGAAACACGGTCAAAGAAACGCAGCGGGTTCCGACGCGCCACAACCAGTAACACGAAAGAATAGACGCCCAGAAGCTGTAGCAGCAGCCCAGCCAGGACCGTGGCCACGTACCACCCGAGCGTACGAACGATGTCCAGCCCGAGAAATGCGGTCAGCGAAAACGCCAGGCCCGCTACCCCGAGCGGGGCCAGACGCATCGCCAGCCCGACGATCTGCATGCTCACGTCGTACACGCCTTCAAGCACAGCCAACAGCGGCCCGGTCCGCCCCGGCGACAACGCCACGGCGACGCCAAACAGCAGCGCGAAGAACATCACGGCGAGCATGCCGCCGCCGGGCGAGCTGCCGTCCAGCGCCCCCACCATTTCCTGAAGCGGGTTTTTCGGAATGATGTCGAGCAGCGTGTCGCGGAAGGGTTTGGCCTGCCGGGCCAGCAAGACCTTCTCCTCTGCCTGCGTCGCGTAGCGTTGGCGCAGCGCCGTGCGACGCTCGCCGCTGAGCTGCTGGCCCGGACGGACCGCGTGGGCCAGCGTCACGCCAATGGCGACCGAACAGGCCGACAGCGCGATCGTAAAGGCCAGCGTCGTCAGCCCCACCCGCCCCAGTCGCCGCAGGTCGCCCATCCCCGCCACCCCCAATACGAGAGCGCTGAACACCAGCGGGACCACCACCATCAGGATCAGACGCAGGAAGACCTGCCCCACCGGCTCGGCGAGGTTCCGGGTAAACCAGGTCAAGCCGGCGTGCGGCGTCCCGTTCGGCTGCGCTGGGCAGCACTGGTTGGCGAGCAGTCCGAGCGCGGCACCAACCAGCAAACCGCCCAGAATCTGCCAGTGCAGTGTCGAGCCGCGCCGCCCGTCGCCGTGCGCAGCCGCTTCGATCGGGGGTCCAGGGGTCGGGAGTGTGGGGTCGGGCATGCGCGGCTCGGAATTTGCGGACGAAGAACCTGGCCCGGCCAGGTCCGGTACGGTGCGCCGTCCGCGACGGACGACGATCAGTGGGGCATTATCGGCCGGGCCGCGGCCGTCCCGCCAGTCGGCGGGCTATTCGACGCACCGGCGATTCCTGCCGATGTTTCCCCCCGGGAACCGGTGCGCTTGGAACGACGCACGACGTGACGCACAGGAGGGCGGCTCGCGTGGACAAGGCCAGTCTGATCGGCAGTCTCATCGGCATTGCCGCTTGTCTGTACGTCGGATACCGCGCCTCCGAGGGCCACTGGGCCATGTTCTACTCCGAAAAGGGCATGGTCATGGTCTTCGGCGGCAGCATCAGCGTCGCGCTGATGGCCATGCCGATGGAGAAGCTCAAGTGCGTCCCGGGCTACATCCGGCGCTTCATGTTTCACAAAGCCAAGCCTCCGGCTGAGGTGATCAAGCAGGTGGTGGCGCTGTCCGAGAAGTCGCGGCGCGAGGGCGTGCTGGCTCTGGAGGCTGATATCCAGAAGCTGGACGACAAGTTCCTGGCGCAAGGGCTCAAAATGCTCGTCGACGGGACCGCGCCCGAAACCATCGAAACGAGCCTGCGAATGGAACTGCTCGCGATGCAGGATCGCCATAAGGCCGGTAAGAAGTTCTTCGACCTGATCAAACTGTACGCCCCGGGATACGGATTGGTGGCCACGCTGATCGGTCAGATCGGTATGTTCGGGCACCTCGGCGGCGAGGTCGAGGTGATGGGCCACATGCTCGCCGTCGCCGTCGTCGCCACCATGTACGGGTGCATTCTCGCGAACGCGATCGCCGGCCCGATCGGCGACAAGCTCGCGCTGCGCTCGTCGGAGGAGATTGTTAACCGGGAAATGATGCTCCAGGGGCTGTTGTCGATCGGTATGGGCGACAACCCGCGGGTCACGATGGAAAAGATGCTCGCCTTCCTGCCGCACTCGGTACGCGAGAAAGTCGCGGGCAGCTAGCACCAGCCGATCGTGCGCACCCCGCACGCGTGAGCGTCAGCGGATAAACCGCCATGGCGACTGCCACCGCACCACCCAGGCACGAAGAAACCCAAGCCGCCGGCCCCGGCAGCGGGACAGAAAAAACCTCGCATGCCGGTCACGGGGCTGCGTCCCACCGGAGTCATCATGCCCCCGGGGGTCACCACGGCGAGGAGGGCCATGAAGGCGCCCCGGAGTGGCTGATCTCTTTCGCCGACAACGTCATGCTCCAGATGGGCTTCTTCGTCATTCTGCTGGCGCTGGCCATGAAAGCCCCGGGCGGCGGCCCGTCGAAATCAACCAGTGAAGGGCAGGCAGCGGGCGGCGCGCCAACGGCCGAACAGCTCGACTTCGCCCTGGCCGTCCGAGAAGCCTTCAACAATCCCGTCGACCTGAACTCCACCGACCCACGCGACTTCCTGCTCGTCCAACGCCTGCGCGCCCGCCTCCGCGGAAGCAGCGACGCCCGCTCCGAAGGACTCCGGGGGGCCGAACACGACGTGCAGTCCATCCGCCGCACCGGCGTCTACGGCGACGGCGGCGCCATACTGTTCGAATCCAACAGCGCGGCCCTCACGGCCGAGGGCCAGTCGGCCGTTGCTGAGCTCGCGCGCCAGTTCCGCGGCTATCAAACCCGGCTCGACATCCGGGGCCACTGTAGCGCCGCGGAAGCGTACGGCCGCGCGGACCGCGGTATGCAGTTGTCGTACGAGCGCGCGTTCGCGGTCGCTCAGGCGCTCGCGGCGGAAGGGGTGGAATGGCAGCGGTTGCGTGTGACCGCCTGCGCAGACAACGACCGCGTTGCGACGACCGCCTACGACGAAGCTGGCCATCGCCTCAATCAGCGCGTCGAGGTCGTACAGATCGAACAGGCGGCTCCCGGGAGTGCCCCGTAAGCGCCCGGCTGCGTACGCCCGGCGAGCAGTTTTCCGCACCAAAGCGCGATTTCGCGAACATCATGGGCAGCGCGCCCCTGGGCTGGTCGGAGTTTCAGACCCGGGAACCGGTCGGGCACGACGCGGTCCCACGGCCGTCACGCCGAAGTCATCGCGACCGGCGCGGCGCTTCGACGTGAGATTCGCCCTCGCAAACGAACGTGGGTGGTGACACGGACACTATTCGGCGCTTCATGGCCCGAAAACTCCGGCATTTCTTCGGACCGCGACGAGCTGGCACGTTACTTGCACGAAACACGTGGGCTTCGTATATTCGGAGGTTCTTATTCGGTGCGCTGGCTCGGGCATCCGGTCACGCGACCCACGTGCCGCCGGCTGCCTGCGGAGGTCGATGATGTCGCATCCGCCTTCCACTAACGCCCCGGCGACGCTGGCCGACCGCGTCGCAGAGGCCACGGGAGAGTCCGTATTCCGGTGCTATCAATGCGGCAAGTGCGCGGCCGGCTGTCCGCTCGCCGCCGAGATGGACTACGAGCCGAACCAGATTCTGCGGCTGCTGCAACTGAACCTGCCGGGGACGGAAGAGGAAGTGCTGGGCTCGCTGGCGATCTGGCTGTGTCTGACGTGCGAGACCTGTGCCGCCCGCTGCCCGCAGGAGGTCGACCTGCCGCGGATCATGGACTATCTGCGACAGGAGTCGCTCCAGACCGGGCAAGCACACCCCAAGGCGAAGGACATCCTCGCGTTTCATCAGGCCTTTCTGGAGTCGATCCGCAAGAACGGGCGCCTGCACGAGGTCGGCCTGATCTCCAGCTACAAGCTCAAGACCTGGCACCTGCTTCAGGACGTGGGCGTGGCCCCGAAGCTGCTGGCGCGCGGCAAGCTGAGCCTGCTGCCCCACGGCATCGCCGAGCGCGGCAAGGTCGCGCGGATCTTCGAGAAGTGTGCGGACACGGCGACGACGCCCACGGAGAAAGGGGCCGCGCCATGAAGGTGGGTTTCTTCCCCGGCTGCTCGCTGGAAGGATCCTCGCGGGAATATCACGAGTCATTGCGGGCCATTGCTCCGGCGCTGGACCTGGAGCTCTGCGAGGTGCCGGACTGGAACTGTTGCGGGGCTACGGCGGCCCACACACTGAATCACAAACTCGCGCTGGCCTTGCCGGCCCGGATTCTGGCGCTGGCCGAACAGGCCGGCTTCACCGAACTGCTCGTCCCCTGCTCGGCCTGTCTGGCGCGACTGGCCAGCACCCGGGACGAGCTGACGCGCAACGAAGCCCTGCGGCGGGAAATCAGCGCCGTCATTGAGCTGCCTTACGCCGGCACGACCCGGGTCCTCAGCGTCCTCGACGTGCTGCTGACCTGCGCCCGCGACGGACTCAAGGACCGCGTCCGGCATCCGTTCGCGCACAAGGTGGCCTGCTACTACGGCTGCTACCTGACGCGGCCGGCGCGCCTCGCGCCGTGCCGCCGGACCGAAGACCCCCAGGAAATGGACGAACTGATGCGGGCCGTGGGGGCCGAGCCGATCGACTGGGCGTTCAAAGTGGAATGCTGCGGGGCGGGGCTGTCGGTGTCCCGGCTGGAAACGGTCGCCGAACTGTCCGGACGCATCCTCGCCGACGCGGCCGAGCGCGGCGCCGAAGCGATCGTCGTGGCCTGTCCCATGTGTCACACGAATCTCGACCTGCGTCGCGACGCCATCCTCCGGCGGCGGGGAACCAACTGGCGTTTGCCGGTGTTGTACGTCAGTCAGGTCATCGGTCTGGCGCTGGGATTGAACGAACGGACTCTGGGACTGCATCGGCACCACGTACCCGTCCGATTCCCGGCGGCCGTGACGCGGCAGCCGATGGAAGTCGGCGCGGGTCGTTCGGCGAGCGACGGCAGCGGTGCCGCACAGAGGGAAAGCTGACCATGCCGCGGATCGGTGTGTTTGTCTGTCACTGTGGCGAGAACATCGCGGGCACGGTGGATACGGCGGCGGTGGCCCGGGCGGCGGCGGAGTTCCCGGGCGTCGTCCACAGCGTGGACTACAAGTACATGTGCTCTGACCCCGGACAGAATCTCATCAAGCAAGCCATCCGGGAGAAGAAGCTGACCGGCGTCGTGGTGGCCGCCTGTTCGCCACGGATGCACGAGCCCACGTTCCGGCGGGCGTGCGCCGAGGCCGGGCTCAATCCGTTTTTGTGCGAGATGGCGAACCTGCGGGAGCACTGCTCGTGGGTGCACGAACGGACCGCGGCGACCACCGAGAAAGCGATCGATCTGGTCCGCATCCTGGTCGAGAAAGTCAAACGCAACCGCCCCCTGTATCCCATCAACGTACCCATCACGCGGACGGCGCTGGTGCTGGGGGGCGGCATCGCGGGCATTCAGGCCGCCCTGGACATCGCCAATGCGGGCCACAAGGTCATCCTGGTGGAGCGGCAAGCATCCATCGGCGGGCACATGGCGCAGTTGTCGGAGACCTTCCCGACGCTGGACTGTTCGCAGTGCATCCTGACCCCGCGGATGGTCGAGGTCGCGCAGCACCCGAACATCACGCTGTACACATACTCCGAACTCGAGCGCCTGGAAGGCTTCATCGGGAACTTCCGGGCGGTGATCCGCAAGAAGGCCCGCAGCATCGACGAGACCGCCTGCACCGGCTGCGGGGCGTGCATCCAGAAGTGCCCGACCAAGAAGATCCCCAGCGAATTCAACGCGCAGCTCGGAATGCGCACCGCCATCTACGTCCCCTTCCCGCAGGCCGTGCCGAACAAGCCCGTCATCGACCGGGAGCACTGCGTGTACTTCAAGACGGGGCGCTGCAAGTTGTGCGAACGCGTCTGTCCGGCCAAGGCGATCCGCTACGACCAGGAGGACATGCTCATCGAGGTCAACGTCGGCGCGGTCGTCGCCGCCACCGGATACGAGGTCAAAGGCCCCGACTTCTTCCCGGAATACGGCTATGGCCAGTACAAGGATGTCATCACCGGGCTGCAATTCGAGCGGCTGGCGTCGGCGTCGGGACCGACGCAGGGCGTGATTCGGCGTCCGTCGGACGGTGCGGTTCCGCAGACGGTCGTGTTCGTGGCCTGCGCGGGCTCGCGCGATCCGGCCAAGGGGCTGAACTACTGCTCCAAGATCTGCTGCATGTACACGGCCAAGCACGCGATGCTGTACCGCCACAAGGTCCATGAAGGCCGCGCGTACGTCTTCTACATGGATATCCGCGCCGGCGGCAAGATGTACGAGGAATTCGTCCGCCGGGCAATCGAGGAAGACCAGGTCAACTACATTCGCGGACGGGTTTCGCGGATCTATGAGCGGAACGGCAAGCTGATCGTCAAGGGCGTCGACACGCTCTTGAATTCGCGCCCGGTCGAAATCGAAGCGGACCTGGTCGTGCTGGCAACGGCCATGGTCCCGCAGCCGGACGCCGAGCAGCTCGCGCAGCGCATGAAGGTCAGCTACGACGAGTACGGATTCCTGGCGGAAGCCCATCCCAAGTTGCGGCCGGTGGAAATGAATACGGCCGGCATCTTCGTCGCCGGCGCGTGTCAAGCCCCCAAGGACATTCCGGAATCCGTCGCCCAGGCGTCTGGGGCGGCCAGCAAGGTCATCGCCCTGTTCTCCAAGGAGGAGCTCTCGCGCGAGCCGCTGGTCGCCGTCGTCAACCGCTGTGCGCCGCCGGAGTATTCCACGTGCATCGGCTGCTTCCTGTGCGAGTCGGCCTGCCCGTATCAGGCGATCGAGCGGGAAGAGATTCGCACGCGGGACGGGAA